>MDTE01199165.1_pt1 | contig 30112 bp, 24 predicted proteins | sample 811231 | NCBI WGS metagenome assembly MDTE01 (sample SAMN05326651, study PRJNA326480) | marine metagenome | isolation source: seawater | place: Indian Ocean: Red Sea | collected 2010 | reverse complement strand
CAAGTTGGTCAATTTAGCTTTAACGTTAAAGGTGGTAGGTGTGAAGCATGTAGAGGACAAGGTGTAAATGTTATTGAGATGAATTTTTTACCAGATGTTTATGTGCAATGTGATGTTTGTAAAGGTGCTCGATTCAATAGGGAAACTCTACAAGTGAGATATAAAGGATATTCAATTGCAGATGTTTTACAGATGACAGTTGAGCAAGCTGCTGATGTTTTTTCTGCGATTCCACAGGCTGCAGATCGTTTACGAACTCTTGTTGATGTTGGCCTTGGTTATGTCAAGTTGGGACAACCTGCTCCTACACTTTCTGGTGGTGAAGCTCAACGGGTCAAACTTGCTACCGAATTATCGCGAAGAGCAACTGGAAAAACACTGTATTTAATAGATGAACCGACTACAGGACTTAGCTTTTTTGATGTTCATAAACTAATGGATGTTATCCAACGCTTGGTCGATAAAGGAAATTCAATAATTGTGATTGAGCATAATTTAGATGTTATACGCTGCTCCGATTGGATTATTGATTTAGGTCCTGAAGGGGGAGATCGTGGAGGTGAAATTCTGGTTACTGGTACACCTGAAGAGGTTGCAAAGCATCCAACTAGTCACACTGCTAGATATCTAAAAAATGTTTTAGCTAATCATTCATCGAAAAGCACTTGATAGGTTCTCGAGAATTTTTTATTAGAGGCGCAAATAATTTTGCAAAGCAGTGATGTTTTGTTTAAGGAAACTTTGACTTTCAATGATTTTTTCTTTGCATTTCGCCATGATTGTATTTTTCTTAGATTTTTTAAATACTAGAAACCCTCTTTTTGCAATGCTTTTCAAGGATTATTAAGGAATAATATTTGTTTTCTAAGCCTTTCTTTATGTTTGAGAGACCAAAAATCTAGTAAATCATCCCAACTCCCGAAAGGAGGTTTGAGATGGGTTTAAAACTTCTTCATTTGAATCTCCATGGTTTAATTCGTGGCCATGAGCTTGAGTTGGGCCGTGATGCAGATACTGGAGGACAAACACTTTATGTTTTAGAACTTGTTAAAGGCTTAGGAGTAAGACCAGAGGTTGATCACGTCGATTTAGTAACTCGTTTGATTCAAGATCGTCGTGTTTCATCAGATTATTCTCAAAAAGAGGAGTTAATTGCTCCTGGTGTGAGGATACTTAGATTTCCTTTTGGTCCAAAACGTTATCTACGTAAAGAGCTGTTATGGCCTTATTTAGATGACTTGGCTGATCAGTTGGTCACTAATCTACAAGAGCAGGATAGGCTTCCTGATTGGATCCATGCGCATTATGCTGATGCAGGATATGTAGGTTCTTTAATTAGTAGTCGTTTAGGGATTCCATTAGTTTTTACAGGACATTCTTTAGGTAGAGAGAAACAACGTCGACTATTAGCAGCAGGCGTTGACCATGATCAGATTGAACATACTTATTCTATTAGTCGTCGCATTGATGCTGAAGAACTGGCATTAGCTCATTCCAAATTGGTAATTACAAGTACTCTTCAGGAAGCAGAACATCAATATGCACGATATGGAAATTATCTTCATTGTAAGTCTGAAGTGGTTGCACCTGGAGTTGATGCAACTCGTTTTCATCCTGTTCAAAATGATTCAGAAAAGAAAGTTGTTGATGGCCTAATGGCTCCTTTTTTGAGGAAACCTGAATTACCACCACTTTTAAGTATTTCCAGAGCGGTACGTCGAAAGAATATTCCTGCACTTGTAGAAGCTTATGGTCGTTCTCCTGTTTTGCGTCAACGCCATAACCTTGTATTAGTTCTTGGGTGTAGGGATGATCCTCGTCAATTAGATAAACAGCAGCGAGATGTCTTTCAGCAAATTTTTGATTTAGTTGATAGATATAATCTTTATGGACAGATTGCTTATCCAAAGCAACATCGAAGAGATCAAATACCTTCAATTTATAGATGGGCTGCTGATCTTCGTGGATTATTTGTTAATCCTGCCCTTACTGAACCATTTGGGTTGACTTTGTTAGAAGCGGCAGCTTGTGGCCTTCCTATGGTTGCCACTGATGATGGCGGCCCACGAGATATTTTATCTAGATGTGAAAATGGACTATTAGCAGATGTAACTGATTTGGAGTCATTGCAGGATTCTCTGGAGGAGGGTGGTGCAGATTCAGCACAGTGGAGCCGTTGGAGTGATAGTGGTATTGAAGCTGTTAGTAGACATTTTAGTTGGGATGCACATGTATGTAATTACCTTTCATATATGCAAAAGAGATTGAGGACTGTTCAACCTCATAATTCTGTGGATAATCAAGCAATTAATCCTCTTGGCAATAGTTTACTTTTTCTTGACTTAGATAGTAGTTTGGAATATACAGATTGCGAAAGCTTATCTCTTTTAAGGAATAGCCTAGTTAATGTTGGCCCGCAAGAAGTTAAAAGATTAGGTGTTCTGACAGGACGTTCGATTAAAGCTGCTCGTCTTCGTTATGCAGACTTGCATCTTCCAGATCCTAGTGTTTGGATTTGTCGCGCAGGAACTGAAATTTATTATGGCTCAGAAGAGCATAATGATTCTCTATGGCAATCTTCTATTGGTATTGACTGGAATCGCTCTGGAGTTGAGTTTGCGCTTTCTTCACTTAAAGAGTATTTAGAACTTCAAGTTGAAGATCAACAAAGCTTATATAAGGTTAGTTATTTATTGAAAAAACCAGGTGAAGCAATCTTACCTTTGGTAAGAAAGCGATTAAGACAACAAGGTCAATCGGCTCTTCCTTATTTACGTTGTCATTGGTATTTAGATATTGTTCCTTTACGTGCATCTCGTTCCGAAGCTATCCGTCACCTTGTAGTGCGATGGGGCTTGCCTTTAGAACAGATATATGTTGTAGCGAGTCAACAAGGTGATGCTGAATTGCTCAGGGGTTTAACTGGAGCAGTAGTTCCTGCTGACCATGATCCTTGCTTAGAATCTTTGCGTTCTCAACAAAGAGTATTTTTTGCTTCAAGCCATAAAAGTGGCCTTGTTGATGGGTTGAAACACTATAAATTTTAATTACTCACATTAATCACTCTGCTTTTCTATCACCTCAATACAGTTAGCTGCTTCATCTGCTTTTAGTCTAGCGATTTCAACATTCTCATCTATTGATAGCGCGACACCCATCCTCCGACCTTGCTTTGCATTTGACTTCCCAAAAAGTAATATCTTAGTATTTGATTTTGATAAAGCTTCTTTAAGACCTTTATAGGCAACATTAGAGATGTTTTTCTTAGATAGAATTACTCTACTGGCTGCAGCTTTGGTTGTGATTATTTCTGGGATTGGAAGTTCTAATACTGCTCTAAGATGTAATTCAAATTCACTGATACTTTGGCTTATTAAAGTAACCAAGCCAGTGTCATGTGGCCTCGGAGATAATTCTGAAAATATAACATCATTTCCACAAATAAAAAATTCGACACCAAATAAACCAACACCACCTAATTTGTCTGTTACAGCTTTTGCCATAGCTTGAGCCTGTTTTAGATGGTGATTATCTAGCTTTGCTGGTTGCCAACTACATTGATAATCTCCATCCGATTGTTCATGACCAATTGGTGGGCAAAATATTGTTGTCCCGTTTTTTTGGCGAATAGTGAGTAAAGTGATTTCTAGATCGAATTCAACAAATTGCTCGACGATTACTAGATTTGACTTTCCTCTAGAGCCTTTCATGGCTATTTCCCAAGCATGATCAAGATCATTTTCTATCTTCACGAAACTTTGGCCTTTTCCAGAAGAACTCATTGCAGGTTTAATAATTACTGGGTATCCAATTTTTCTAGCTGCATTAGCCAGTTCCTCTTTATTTGAAGCGTATTCAAAATTAGCAGTTTTTAACTTCAGATCTTTGGAGGCTAAATTTCTAATTTTGTCTCTGTTCATTGTAATTGCTGTTGCTCTTGCATTAGGAATAATCGTTATGCCTTCTTGTTCAAGTTCAATTAATGCATCCACTGCTAAAGCTTCGATTTCTGGAATAACTAAATCTGGTGCGTGTTTCCGAATTATTTGTTTTAACGAGATGGGATCTTTCATATCGAATACTTCATCTAAATCAGCAATTTGCATTGCTGGAGCATCTGGATAGCGATCACATGCGATAACTGTGCAGCCTATCCTTTGTGCAGCAATTGCCATTTCCTTACCTAGCTCTCCACTACCGAGAAGCATGATTTTTTTTGGGAAAATAGTCATTTTGTGATTTAATACTGAAATTGGATTTTTAAAGCTGCATGCTTAATTAGGTCATCTATTGTTAATTAAGTAACTATTAAAGTTAATTGGCGACACGCTGGCTCTTCATTAATAAATCCCCAGGAAGAAAAGATTTTTGGGTTTTCATGAGTAATTAGTTGCTTTTGTTTGTATTTTTCTAGTTTGAAACCTTCGTTGGCCATACGTCTCATTAGCTTTGCAGATTCTTCAAAGCGAGAAGCCATAGCTTCTAAAGAAGAGCAATCACTGGTCAAACCAGTTTCTTTCCAGGTGAAATAACTCATTTATAAAGTAGGTGTAGGACGCACTAGAAGCCCTAAAACGACTAAGCTTAAAGTTACTAACCAAAAGCTTCGAACGATAGCTTGTTCGTCATTTCCTGCTAGTTCGTAATGATGATGAATTGGTGCCATTAGAAAAATCCGTTTACCTTCATCAAAAAATTTTTTCGTTATTTTATATACCCAGACTTGGATAATCACGGAAATAGATTCTAGAAAGAAAACCCCACCCATTATTAATAGTGGCCATAAACTATTAGATAAGAGACCTACTCCACTTAATGCGGCACCCATGGCTAGGGAGCCTGTATCTCCCATAAAGATTTTTGCAGGTTTGCGATTGTGTAAAAGAAAACCTAGCCAAGCTCCTGCCATTGCCATACAAAAAATTGCGATTCCTACATCACCTTCATTTCCACGAAGTATTAATTGAATTGCTAGACCAGTAAAGACCAAGGAACCACACCCACTTGCTAATCCATCGAGACCATCTGTAAGATTGGTTGAATTACTTTCTGCTAATAATACAAATAATGCAAGCGGCCAAATTATTATTCCTATATCAATAGATAGTTCAGAAAAAAGGTAAATTTTAGAATTGATCCATTCTTGAGAACTAGTCCAAAGCAAAAATATTACTCCACTAATACTTTGCAGAATAATTTTCCCTTTAGGACTGAGGCCAGTATTCCTTTTTAGAGTAAGGCTTTGCCAGTCGTCCAAACTGCCTATACACATAAAACATAATGTAAGGAAACTAAGAGCTGCAATTTTCTGATATTGGGCATTATCAATTGTATAGAGATTACCAATAATTAAGCCAATAAGAACTATGAGAAAGCCTCCCATAGTAGGAGTCCCTGCTTTTAGATGATGAGCTTTTGGCCCTTCTTTTCTGATTATTTGATTTAATTTGAGAGCTCTTAACCTTGGTAGAGCACAAGCTGTGAGGCTTGCTGAAAGGACTAATGATGTTATTACTGCTATGCAAAGTTTATTGTTTGAGATATAAGCATCTGATGCAAAGCTTGTTCCAACAATTAATATCATCAACAACAGCGCATCTCTAAGCCCTTTTGATTGATTTTTATTGTTTCCAATACGGGAGGTTAAATTTCTCAATTCAAGGTTAGAAATGAATCAAATTCTAATAATTGGTTGATCAAGTTAACATGTGTGAAAGATCTAATCTTCCCAGTCTTCCTCTGCTTGCTCATCCTCATTTTTATAATCTTCTTTCTCTCCCATCAAAGCTGATAATTCTTCTTCTTCGACTGTACTGACTTCTTGTGAAGCCGATGCTTCATCCGCTATTAGCCTTCCAGTTGCTTCCAGCCATGACAAAAGATCAGGTTCCTCCCGCAATGGTAGAACAGGGGCAGCCTCCTTCCTTCCGTAACGAGTAAGGGCAGGGTTGATGCCGTCGAGTGAACTCAGGTCCACTTTGTCGAGGGCGCTCATTTGTGAAATTAAAACCAATAAGTCAACATAATGCATTGTGATCGCTTTTTCTTTTTCTGTTGACTTCTAAGTGGTTAATCATCTCCCTCACTTGGGCGTTAGCTCTTCTGTTGAGCTGGGGCTTACGGTTTTGGGGAGTTCAGCATCCTGATCCATTTACCCCTCGGCCTCTGTTGGTTCTTGCCTTGCTTTTTGGGCCTTCTCTATTGGTGGGGATTTGGTTATCTTTTGTTGGCTTTCGCAAGAGTGCACCTTAGCTTTCTTTTTAAAGGTTTATTAATCTTTTAAAGCAAAATTCCTCAACAACAAACATTGCTTATTCATTGCTTTTTCGCTTCGAATCATTTGTTTTGTCAATAATTAGAAATCATGAATTACTCATAAAAAAACCGATCCCGGTAAATGGGGATCGGTTTTTTTGTGGTATCAAATTGCGAAGCTTCTGATAGTTGGCACTGGGGCCAGGCTTTCAGGTGTTTGGCAGTTCTCCTAGAGGGCACCTATACGATGCAGAGGAGTGGCGACTAGTTTGACGCACGAATATGTCTTACCAGACGCATAGCCCACAATTAGGTTAAGACTGTTGGAGCAGGGCCTAAATCAGCTTGCTTCTAAAAATTCTCAGGTGGCGTATCTTCCATTTGGAACCCTCCATCTTCAACAAGTTCACAATCGCTTTATTTGGGAAATATCGCAATCAGCTTTTTGACGCATTGTCTTTAGGGCCATTTTCATGCAAAGTAGAGATGACGTGCTTTTTTATGGCTTGGAATATCAATTTTCTTCTAATTGAATTGATGAATGCATTTATTTTGACTTGGCGATCAGTTGATATGACTAAGACCGGCTGAAGTTTCTTGATAAAAAGTGTTTTGCTAAATTAATTTTTTTTTGGAATCCGCTTATGGAGAATTTGATCTTACGCTTTGCACTTCTTTAAGTCTGTTTAAATTTCTTAAGATTGTAAAAATTATTGCAGAATTTACCGGGAATAATTTGTACTCTATTTTTCGATTTACCCTAAGCTGATCACACGAATGAATTATTTATCAAGTCAATACTTTTAGATTGTGGAACTGAATAAACTAGTGACTTGATCTGTTTACTCTCAAAAAGCCTGTTTATGAGCTGATTGTTCTCTAAGTTTAGGTGCTGCCATAGCGATTTTCTTCTTGTCTTTGGATTTCAACCTTTGCTTACAGGAATTACAGCAATGACAGAATTTAAACTTTGTTATCTGGAGCTTATTGATGGTATTTGCTAAGAAAGTTGTTCTTGCTTATTCCGGAGGAGTTGACACTAGTGTTTGCATACCATATTTAAAAAAGGAATATGGTGTTAATGAGGTAATAACTTTTGCCGCAGATCTAGGTCAGGGAGATGAGCTTGATCCAATTCGTCAAAAGGCTATCGATGCAGGTGCTAGTCAATCTTTGGTAGGAGATTTGATTCAGCCTTTTATAGAGGAATTTGCGTTTCCAGCGATTCGCGCTAATGCGCTTTATGAAGGTCGATACCCTCTTTCAACAGCTTTAGCTAGACCATTAATTGCTCGTCGTTTGGTAGAGGTCGCTAGAGAGGTTGGTGCGGATGCTGTTGCTCATGGTTGTACAGGAAAAGGTAATGACCAAGTGCGTTTTGATGTTGCTATAGGCTCTCTTGCTCCAGATTTAAAGGTTTTGACTCCAGCTAGGGAATGGGGGATGAGTCGTGAAGAAACAATTGCTTATGGAGAGAGATATGGCATTGCGGCTCCTGTTAGTAAGACATCTCCTTATTCCATTGACTTGAACTTGTTAGGGAGAAGTATTGAAGCTGGTTCGCTTGAGGATCCAATGGTTGCTCCTCCTGAAGAAGTCTTTGAGATGACATCTTCAATTGATCAAGCACCTGATAAGCCACAAGAAATCGAGATTGGATTTGAAGGTGGTAATCCAATTTCTATTGATGGTGCTCACCTAGCTCCTGTAGATTTGATTGATCAGGCAAATATGTTGGCTGGGAAGCATGGTTTTGGACGCATTGATATTATCGAAAATCGAGTAGTGGGCATAAAAAGTCGAGAGATTTATGAAACGCCTGGATTGCTTCTTCTTATAAAAGCTCATCAAGAACTTGAAAGTTTGACTTTGCCTGGTGATGTTCTTCGTGTTAAGCAACAGTTAGAACGTGAGTGGTCAGATTTGGTATATCAGGGACTTTGGTTTACTCCTTTAAAAGATGCTTTAGATGGCTTTTTTGCTCGCACACAAAGTCAAGTGAATGGTCGAGTAAGAGTTCGATTGCATAAGGGGAATGCCATAATTGTTGGACGAAGCTCTATGACAAGTAGCCTTTATATGCCAAATATGGCTACGTATGGCAGGGATGATGAATTTGATCATCAAGCCGCTGGAGGATTTATTTATATTTGGGGACTTCCTAGTCGAATTTGGGCGGCTTGTAAAAGAACTAAGAAAGATCTTTGACTTAATAAGTAACTATTCTTTTGCTTCTTTATTGTCTTTTTCTTCTTTTGTTTCTTCTTTTGTTTCTTCTTCTTTTACTTGCTCATTGTTAGATGCGGCTCTGGGAGTTGGTAATGGACCATTTTGCTTAACAGTTAAGTATCGGATTACATCTTCACTTAATCTCATAGCTTTTTCTACAATTTCAACATGCTGACCATCTCCTTTGTGGCTTAATTGAACATATATACCTTCTTTATGCTTGGCAATTGGGTATGCAAGCCTTCGCTTGCCTCTCATTTGGCTATCTAAGACCTCTGCTCCTGATTTGGTAACGAGTTCGCTGTATTTGGTCAGGTGACTATCAACTTCTTCTTCCGGGATATCCGGCCGAAGGATATACATTGTTTCGTAGTAAGGCTGATTAGTCATTGTTTTTCCGACTAGGACGAAGGCTCATTGAGATGAGCGACGGAGATACCACAATATACCTCTGCGATTAAATGGCAATTTAAAGCTGCATTCTGACTGCTGGGCTGATTCCTGGAAGATCAGGCTCTTTCCCTTGGAGGCACTCTGCAAAAGCAAATATGATTATTGCAAGAATTCCCAGGAAGACTGTACTAGCAAGGGTTTTGACTATGAATCCTCCACCTAATGGTTGCAGGATTACTTGGAAACAATAGTTCAGTAATACCAATGCAATATCAAACAGAATTGCTTGCATTGTGTTGAAACGGATGAAATATGAGATTTTTGAATTTCTTGCAACACCTAGAAAAAGCACAAAAAATAAAAGTAAATTTCCAAACGGTATGGCTCGTTCAAAAAACATTATTGGTAGCGCGGGTATTGCTAACCATTGAAGTAAAGGAAAATCTATGAATAATGATCTACCAAAAGGGATTGCATCACTCCATGGGAGCAAATAAATAAGCATTCCCAGTAATTTTTGCCAAATTGGGATTTGCATTTGATTTTTTTATTTACTAGACATTAGTTCTCAAGGTGTTTTTTGGCGGCCTTTTTCATTGTATTTATTGGAATTTCATCTTCTTGGGTCCATAATTTTAATGACGCAGCTCCTTGTTGTATGAGCATTTCTAGACCATCAATGATTTCAAATCCATTTTCTATTCCTAATTTTAACCAAGGCGTAGGTCTTGGTGTATAGATAAGGTCATATAACACTGTTTTGGTTTTTAGATGTTTCCAAATATCTTTTCCAAGCGGTATTGCGTCATTATCAATACTTACAGAGCCCTTTGCTGACATGCCTATTGGTGTAGTATTTATAATTAGATTTGCCTGCGTAATCTTTTCAATTACCTCTGGATTAGATTGTAGCAAGCCTTGTAAAGATAATGTGTTATCTTCTGATTTGAAAATTTTTTTTGAGAGATTATTGATAAACCTATTTAAATTATTTTGGCTTCTTCCAATCACTGTAATCTCATCAAGTTTTAAACCATGTAACCCTGCCATTACAGCTCTTGCACTTCCGCCATTACCTATAACAATTACTTTTTTTCCTCCCCAATGCTTTGTTTTTAGAGGTGCTAAAAATCCTTCTACATCCGTATTTGCTCCATTCCACCCACCTTCTTGATTTGGGATCAAAGTATTAATTGCCCCAAGGTTTTTAGCTATAGAGCTGACATGATCGCAAATGTCTACAGCTTGTTGCTTGTGTGGAATGGTGATATTTAACCCTTTGCAGTTGAGGTTGCGTAATGCTTTTGTAACCATCTTTAAATCTTCTGCTTTGCATGGCATGGCTAAGTAGCACCAGTCCAATCCCATTTCTTTGAGAGCTGCGTTTTGGATGACCGGTGATAAAGAATGATCAACTGGTTGGCCAAGCAAACCTACTAAACATGTTTGTCCGCTAATCATTTCTCTCTTTAAAACGGTTTGTAGATTTAGGGTGCCGTTCAAGCTGTTCGGGAACCACCCCTCGCCTCTAAGCGGTCTCACTACCGAGGATACTCCTATTCAGAAAGTCCTTTTAGGAGTTTGCGATCCATGGGGAAGGTTGTAGGAATTGATCTTGGCACTACAAATAGCTGTGTAGCAGTAATGGAAGGTGGAAAACCAACTGTTATTGCTAATGCAGAAGGATTTAGGACCACTCCTTCTGTTGTGGCTTACACAAAGAATCAGGATCAGTTAGTAGGTCAGATTGCAAAACGTCAAGCGGTAATGAATCCTGAAAATACTTTTTATTCATCTAAGAGATTTGTTGGACGTCAGGTAGATGAAGTTAATGAAGAATCCAAGGAAGTTAGCTATGGAGTTGAAAAATCAGGTTCTAATGTCAAGTTGAAATGCCCAATTTTGGATAAGCAGTTCTCGCCTGAGGAAGTCAGTGCTCAGGTGTTACGTAAGCTTTCTGAAGATGCTGGCAAGTATTTAGGAGAAACTGTTACGCAGGCTGTAATTACAGTCCCTGCTTATTTCAATGATTCTCAACGTCAAGCGACAAAAGACGCAGGGAAAATTGCCGGCCTTGAAGTACTCAGAATTATTAATGAGCCAACAGCTGCAGCGCTTGCTTATGGCCTTGATAAGAAAAGCAATGAGCGTATTTTGGTTTTTGATTTAGGTGGCGGGACCTTTGATGTTTCTGTTTTAGAAGTAGGTGATGGTGTTTTTGAAGTGCTTTCGACTTCTGGAGATACTCATCTTGGCGGTGATGACTTTGACAAGGTCATTGTTGATCACCTAGCAGCAACATTTAAAAGCAATGAAGGAATTGATTTGCGTCAGGATAAACAGGCTTTGCAACGTTTAACTGAGGCTGCTGAGAAGGCCAAAATTGAACTTTCTAACGCGACTCAAAGTGAGATCAATTTGCCATTTATTACGGCTACTCCAGAGGGACCAAAGCATTTAGATCTCACTTTGACTCGTGTCAAATTTGAGGAATTAGCTTCGACATTGATTGATCGTTGTCGCGTTCCAGTTGAGCAGGCATTAAAAGATGCAAAGTTATCTTCTGGAGAATTGGATGAAATAGTGATGGTAGGTGGCTCAACTCGCATGCCTTCAGTTCAGGAGTTGGTTAAAAGGGTTACTGGGAAAGACCCTAATCAGACGGTGAATCCTGATGAGGTTGTTGCGGTGGGTGCTGCAATTCAAGGTGGAGTTTTGGCAGGAGAAGTCAAGGATATTTTGCTATTAGATGTCACTCCATTGTCATTAGGTGTGGAGACTCTTGGTGGTGTGATGACAAAGATGATTCCAAGAAATACAACTGTGCCTACTAAAAAGGCTGAGACTTATTCAACTGCTGTAGATGGTCAAACAAATGTAGAAATCCATGTTCTGCAAGGAGAGCGTGAGATGGCATCTGACAATAAGAGTTTGGGAACTTTTCGCTTGGATGGAATTCCACCCGCGCCAAGAGGTGTTCCACAAATTGAAGTTACTTTTGATATTGATGCAAATGGAATTCTTAGTGTGACTGCTAAAGATAAAGGTAGTGGTAAGGAGCAGAGTATATCTATTACTGGTGCTTCCACGCTTTCGGATAAAGAGGTAGAGAATATGGTTAAAGATGCAGAAGTCAATGCTTCAGCAGATAAAGATAAGCGTGAACGAATTGATATTAAGAATCAGGCAGAGACCCTGGTATATCAGACTGAAAAGCAACTTGGGGAAATAGGGGACAAGGTTGATGCAGAGGCGAAAGCGAAAGTAGAAGATAAGAGAATTAAGCTTAAAGAAGCTACAGAGAAAGATGATTTTGAAACAATGAAATCTTTACTTGAGGAACTACAACAAGAGCTTTATGCTTTAGGAGCCTCTGTTTATCAACAGGCAGGTGCTGCTAATGCGGCAGACCAAGGATCCGATCAAGGTGGTGAAACTGGTGGTTCTGATGGGGATGATGTAATAGATGCCGAATTTACCGAGTCAAAATAAGCAGTAAATAGCTCCTAAATCTCGTTATTGCTAAAGGATATACCTGGGCTTTATGCTTATGAAGAGCAACTAGTGTTTGATATTATTCATTATTTCTGTTGCTACCCATTCAGCAGTAGCAGGAGCGAGTAAAACCCCGTTTCTGTAGTGACCAGTAGCCAAGATTAATCCAGGCTCTAGGGTTTTCATTAGAGGAGCAGCTTCTTGAGTTGGCTTGGCACGTAGCCCTGACCATTGTTCAGTGATTGATGCAGTATTTATCCATTCAGGAGCATTCCCTTGCATGCCTTTCATTTCTAGAATTGCTTGAGCACTGGCATTTTCTCCTGGTTCTAAGGTTGCCCCCATAAGAATGTTATTTGTTCCATTAGGAATTAAATTTATTCCTTGAGTGGCTAGAACAGCAGGCCAACCTGACCAATTCTTTGTGTTTTCTTTTAATTCAAGGTTGATGACTTGACCTAGTACGGCTGTTATTGGGTTGCTATGCCCTAAGGGCCTTAATAAGGCTTCACTACCAAGAGATGCGCATATTATTGCTATGTCTTTTCTAATGGTTTGATGGTTAGATAAATGAATTTTCCACCTTCTTTGGTTTGATACTGAGTTTCGCTCTAGTGATGTAACTTTTGCTGCGATTGTTTCTACTTGTCTGTTCTTTAATGCATTGAGTAGACATTTTTGCAGTTGGAGAGGATCAATTCGACCATCCTTATGAGAAATTAATCCTCCAAAAGTTTGGCTTGGCCATAATTGAATGTTTTGAAGAGCTGTGCTTACTGGAAACATCTCGAGATCTAAATCTGCTCGTTCATGAGTTAGCGTTTGCATGAAACTTGCTTCTTTTTTTGATCTGGCTAAAAGTACTAAGGGCCTTTGAATTTCAAGTGACATTTTTGGTGTGCTTAGTTTGCTTATCCATTCATCCCATAGCTCCATACTGCGTCTTCTGAGCCTCCAGCTACGTCCATGAGATCTTCGAAAAACATTGCCCATTAGGATGCCAAGCGATGCTGAGGTGCCATTTAGAGCTTGTAATCTGTTTATTGGTTGGTTGATCGAAGGATCGATAAGCACAATTTCATATCCGAAGCTAGCCAAATGCCATGCGGTTATTCTTCCAATTACACCACCACCAATCACAGCCACTTGCTTTGTAAGTGGCGCGTTTGAGTTTATGAATTCTGTTTCTGCTTTATTCACAATTGCGTGAAGTGATTCTTATGTTGGCATTAGCCTTGTTTTGAGTGACAATAGTTTTTGTCTTTCAGTTGATTGGTTTCAGCTACTAGTATTTTTGCATGAGACTTCTTGTATGGATAGATAAATATCGACCAGTGTCTACTAGTAGGTTGGCATGGTTCTTATTTCAATATGGCTTATTTTTCCTGCCTTCTAGTGTTTTTTTAGCAGGGTTGTTTTTGTTACCAGCTTTTTTGTTTGGAAGTTTGAAGCGGCAGGATTCATATTGGCGAGATTTTTGGAATTATCCTTTTTTCTGTGCCTCGGTCTTGATGTTGATTGGTTGTTTTACAGCATATTCCGGTTGGTTGGCATGGGCAGGTCTTGCCAATTGGCTTCCATTTTTCTGGATTTTTTGGGCTGCTCAGCCTTATTTACAAACTTCAGCAGCTAGAAGACGTTCGGCACAGTGGCTTATGGCAGGCACTGTTCCTGTTTTAGTAACAGGCTTGGGACAGATTTTCTTGGGATGGAGTGGTCCATGGCAATTATTGAATGGCTTAGTAATTTGGTTCGTTGATCCTGGTGGGCAACCAAACGGACGGTTATCAGGATTATTTGATTATGCAAATATCACAGGGGCTTGGTTGACTTTGGCGTGGCCATTTTTTTTAGCAACTTTGCTTCAACCATTTTTGGATCGCTCACACCGAATAGTTGCTTTTATTTTGGCTCTAACTCTATGTGTTGCATTGGTCTTGACTGATTCTAGAAATGCTTGGGGTGGTTTGATTTTGGCGATCCCTTTTGTATTAGGTCCTGCAAGTTGGATTTGGCTGGTTCCTCTTTTGATTTTGATGATGACACCTATTGCTTTTGCTGTGTTACCAGGTGTGGATGTTGAGCTTCAACAATGGGCACGCAAATTGGTTCCTGACTCTATTTGGGCTCGTTTAAGTGATATCAAATATTTGGATAGACCATTATCATCCACTCGTTTGGGTCAATGGAAAGAAGCACTTAATTTGGTTTCAAGTCGACCTTTCTTTGGGTGGGGTGCTGCTGCTTTTTCAGTTCTTTATCCGCTGCGGAAAGGAATATGGCATGGGCATGCTCATAATTTGCCTCTTGAGATAGCCGTTAGCCACGGGTTGCCTGTTTCTTTACTCATTGTATTTGGAATTTTAGGTCTATTAATTGTGGTGTTTAGACGGGTGATGCTTGCGCTTAATCAAAAAAGAAGCTCTATTGAGAATGCTGTCTTTGAGAGAGCATGGTGGACAGCTAGCTTTGTAATGGTTGTTTTACATGGTTCAGATTTGCCATTTTTTGATAGTCGTCTCAATATTGCAGGATGGATTCTTTTGGCTGGTTTGCGGTGCATGATTTCTTCTGTCAATTTGGATCAACAAGGTGATTCAAAGATTGTTTTTGATGTTCAATGAGAATCTCGGCTTTTAGTGGACCTCTTAGATGTGACCACGGCAAAATTTTCGATGTTTTCCACTTTTTATGTATGACGTCTTCCCAGGTAGGCAAGTTGACTAGTTGATTGCTTGCATTAGCAATATTTTCTTCTTGTATCTTTCTATATGCTTTTTTCCAATTACCTAGACTTTGTTTGGATCCTTGCATTGTTGCTATTACCGGCGCTAGTCGACGATCGCTTCGTGAAATTAATGCTTGAATTACACTCCATCCATAGCTCTCTGGGCGTAGATATATGCCGTTGGGTTTTAATAGTTTAGCTAATAGCTTTAGCCGCTTATTAGCTTTGGGATTGATTCCATACCATTGAAACGGTGTATGAGCTTTGGGAACAAATGTGCTGACACCAAGAGTTAGGCGAAGCCCAGTAGTCTTTCGTTTGATTCGTACCAGTAGATCTGCTGTGGCTTCAACGTCATCTTCTTCCTCAGTTGGGAGGCCAACCATTCCATATAGCTTTAGGCTTGTTAAACCACCATCTATTGCATATTTTGCAGCGCTAAAGATTTCTTCTTCAGAAAGCTTTTTGTTTACTACTTTACGCATTCTTTCACTACCACTTTCTATAGCTACTGTTAGTGACTTGCAATTCCGACGGGATAGTATTCTCGTCATCTGAGCATTTACGGTGGAAGCACGAACTGAGCTTAGGCTTAAGCGAATGTCATTAAAGCAATCTTGGCTTATCCAATCTAATAATTCAGCAAATTGAGGATGTTGAGTGACAGATGCACCTAGAAGTCCTATGCGCTTCGTAGCGGTTAACCCTTTTTCAATTGCTGGAATCAGACCATCTTCTAATGAAGGAATTCTAAAAGGAAGAGTTAGATAGCTAGCGAGACAGAAACGGCAAAGTTCGGGACAACTACGTACAGTTTCAACCATATGTATGTTTGGCCAAGCAGCATCAGGTGTTATGACTGTCGAATGTGTCAGTGTGTTCCCTTCCCATGTTTGTTTGCTTACAAAATTAGGAGTACTAGCGTCAATTGGTTTAATGCTTTTTAGTGAGCCATCAGTTTTATATTCTGGAACATATAATTGAGGAACATAAATGCCAGGAATTTGAGCCAGATTTTTCAACTTATCTATGCGTGGCAGATCTTTAAACTTTTGGACACCATCTATAAAATCTGGTATTAGATTTTCTCCATCTCCTAAAAGAACAACATCTAGGAATGGAGCAAATGGCTCTGGGTTTGCTGTTAGTACTGGCCCACCACCAAAAACAATTGAATCTTTATCTCCTCTTTGATAACTCCATTTGGGAATATGTTGTTTTTCTAATAGATCAAGCAATATAGGACCATCTAATTCCCAACTAAGAGATAGTCCAAATAGATCACAATTTTTATGAAGAGGCTCAGATTGATCTGTAAACACTCTACGAACATCTACATCTGATCTCTCGGCAAGAGTTGTCCATACCACCTGAAAGCCAAGACTAGTAATACCAACTGAATAGGTGCTTGGAAATGCAATAGTAGTTTTAAGAGCACCAGGTAATGGTGTTGTTGGAGTGAAAAGTAGGGTTTCGTTTTTCAGTTTTTAGTATGAATTAAGGGATTTGGTAGAAATACTTCAAATAAGCATTTGTTTGTAAGATTAATAAATAAAGACGTACTCATTTTGTTATTTACAGTTTTGTGTACCATCTGCCCTGAGCTCCATATCAATTTGACGCTCATATATTGAGTGCTCATTAAACAGACGAGCGATTAAATAGCTTGTGATACAACTTATCAGAAGTGGTTTAAGAATTAAGAGGTCTTTTGTTAATGCAAATGCAAGAAACATTGCAGTGATTGGTGTTCGGGAACAGCCCGCTACAAAGGCTCCCATCCCAGCAAATATATAAGTGCTGGGTACATGCCCTGTAATTGCTTCTACCCAAGTGCCACAAGCTAACCCTAGTGAGCCACCTAAAATTAACATCGGATAAAACAGTCCTCCTGGTGCCCCTGAAGCGGCTGCTAGACCAGTGGTAATAAACAGTACAACAAAAATTGTTAATGCCATCGAGATGTCAATACTTCCTTCTGCAATTACTTTTTTTAGCGTTGTAATTTGGTGAAATTCGGCTGGCAGATACGCATAAATACTTCCTAGAATAAAACCAGATAAACTCATTTTTAGTACTAACCGATTGCCAAACCAAGCTTTGCCCTGCTGTTGCATAGTTAATACATAACGGCAATAGAGTTCAGCAAAGCATCCAAGAATCACTCCTAATGCAATTAAGTAACCAAAATCAATTGGTAAAAAATGAACTAATGGTGAATATTCACGCTCTACCTGAAAACCTAAGCTGCTGTCAAATCCACCAGCTGATGGATCTAACCCTATAGCTTGTAGTACATCTGCCCATGTATCTGCCCAAAAAGTCGTAACGACTACCAGCATTAGGACGACAGGCCTTGCTGAATTCAACAATTCTTCTATTACATAAATAAATCCTCCTATTGGTGCACTAAATATGGCTGCTAAGCCAGCACCACCGCCAGCGGCAATAATGACTCTTCTAAAGGCTATTGGCGCTTTAAGCAATTGGGCCATTTTCCATGCAACAGAACCGCCCATTTGTACTGCAGGTCCTTCTGGTCCTAAAGGGAATCCACTACCGATAGCAATAATTCCTGAAAGTAATTTAACTAGTCCAACCCGTAGCCCCATAGGTACGCTTCTATGACGAAGAAAAGCCATTATGTGAGTTACTCCTGAGCCGCCTGAGGCTGGAGATAATCGCATGATCAGCATGCTTGACGTTAATCCTCCTAGGCAACCCATGACAGGTAAAAGAAACCATGGAGGGATTTGTTGTAAAAGGCTTAATCGCCAATGATCAAGAACATCAATACCTGCTTTAAATAACACTCCTGTTAATGCTGCACCCAACCCAGTCAGCATTAATGCAATTACCACAACGAGCCAACGTTGTTTTAGTAATTGTCGGATGCTGTAATTGGAGCTTAATTGCTTGTTAGATTGATTGGACTTATGGCTTGTAGTCATGATTTTTTGTTAGCTTGTGGATAAAAATTCTTTTTCTTTTTCTTTACTAATCACTCTCCCTTGATCTTCGAACCCTTTAATTTCATTGAAGTTGACATATTTATAAACTTCACTTGCTATTGGCTCAATTTTTTTTGCTGCAATTGTTAGATACTCTGTCGGGGATGGAATTTTTCCTAAAAGTGCACAAACTGCGGCAAGTTCAGCGCTACCTAGATAAACGTTGGCTCCTTTACCGAGTCGATTATTAAAGTTGCGAGTACTTGTTGAAAAGACAGTTGCATTGTCTTCAACTCTTGCTTGGTTACCCATGCATAGAGAACACCCTGGCATTTCCATTCGACTACCAGCAGCTTCGAACGTTTTGTAATGGCCTTCTTCCTTGAGAATTTGTTCATCCATGCGTGTAGGAGGGCACACCCAAAGCCTTGCTTGATTTGTACCCGCACCTTCTAATATTTTTGCAGCAGCTCGATAATGGCCGATATTTGTCATGCATGAGCCTATAAAAACTTCTTGAATTGAATCACCAGCAATTTCGCTGAGTAGTTTGACGTTGTCAGGATCATTCGGACAGGCCACTACTGGTTCAGTTAATTCTTGGAGGTCTATATCTATTATCTCTGCATATTCTGCGTTTGAATCAGCTGAAATCAATTCTTGATTTGCTAGCCATTGCTCCATTGCTTTGATTCTTCTACTAAGAGTTCTTGCATCTTGATACCCTCTTGCAATCATGTTTTTTAGTAAAACCACATTGCTTTGGAGATATTCAGCTACAGTCTTTTTGGAAAGTTGAATTGTGCAACCCGCACATGATCTTTCTGCGCTTGCATCAGTTAATTCAAAGGCTTGCTCTAATTTTAAATCTGGTAATCCTTCGATTTCTAAGATTTTTCCACTAAAAATATTAATTTTGTTAGCTTTATCGACAGTCAGTAGTCCTTTTTGAATAGCAAACCAGGGTATTGCATTTACTACATCTCTGAGAGTAATGCCTGGTTGTAAGGAACCACTGAACCGTACCAATACTGATTCAGGCATGTCTAATGGCATTGCGCCGATAGCAGCAGCAAATGCTACTAATCCAGAGCCACCTGGGAAAGAGATTCCTAAAGGGAAGCGAGTATGGCTATCTCCCCCAGTGCCAACTGTATCTGGAAGGAGCATACGATTTAGCCAGCTATGAATAATTCCATCGCCTGGGCGGAGAGCTACTCCTCCTCGATCTGCAAAAAAATCAGGTAGTTCACTTTGTGTTTGTAGGTCTATAGGCTTTGGATACGCGGCCGTATGACAAAAACTTTGCATTACTAGATCAGCGGAGAAGCCCAGACAGGCAAGCTCTTTCATCTCATCACGTGTCATGGGCCCAGTTGTGTCTTGACTACCTACGGTTGTCATGACAGGCTCGCAGTTTGTTCCAGGTTTGACTCCTGGAAGGCCACAGGCTTTCCCAACTATTTTTTGAGCTTGTGTGAAACCTTTTTGGTTATCTTTTGGCTTGCCTGGACGAATAAATAAGTTAGTTGGCCCTAGTCCGATTTTTGCTCTGACCTTATCAGTTAACGCTCTTCCAATCATGAGTGGAATTCTTCCACCTGCTCTAATTTCATCTGCAATAGATGATGGTTGTAGCATGAATTTTGTAACTATCTCTTCTGCATTTTCTTCTTTTGGTTTTCGCTTAATAATTCCTTCAAGAGGATAGATAGTAATAACATCACCGCTCTTTAGTTGACTCACATCGCATTCGATTGGCAGTGCTCCAGAATCTTGAGCAGTATTAAAAAAGATTGGAGCGATTTTTCCACCTAGGATGACTCCACCTGCACGTTTATTTGGTACAAATGGAATATCATGTCCAATGTGCCATAGCACAGAATTTATAGCTGATTTGCGAGAGCTACCAGTTCCAACAACATCTCCCACGTAGGCAATTGAATGTCCTTTTTCCTTTAAGGATGCGATAGTTGCTAACCCTTCAGGAAGACGAGTCTCAAGCATTGATAATGCATGAAGTGGAATATCTGGCCTTGTTGTTGCGTGGGTAGCAGGGGATAAATCGTCAGTATTAGTTTCACCTTTGACTTTAAAGATAGTAACAGTTATTTCTTTTTTTAAAGGTTGTTTGGAAGTGAACCAGTCTGCATTAGCCCAACTATGAATGACCTTCTTAGCGTATTGATTAGTTTCTGAAAGCTCTAGAACATCATAAACTAGATCGTAAACTAAAAGAGTATGACTTAATCCTTTCGCAGCACAGTTGGCAAGATCAATACTGTCATTTTGTAGGATTTCAAAAAGAGCAGTTACGTTATACCCTCCAATCATTGTCCCTAGTAATTTTGTGGCTTCGAGAGGAGTGACTAAAGGACTCATAGCGCTCCCATTTGCTATTGAACTTAACCAAGTTGCCTTTACATAAGCAGCTTCATCTACACCTGGTGGAACTCTATTGATAAGAAGGTCAAGAAGGGTTCGGCTGTCTTTAATTGGTTGAGCTTCAAGTAGTTTCGTAAGTTCTTGTACTTGCTCAGCATTTAAAGGAAGCGCGGGGATACCTTTTGCTTCTCGCTCTGCGGCAAGTTGATGATATGTGCGCAGCATTGCAGGTCTCTCCTAACTGTGAAATGAAGCGGTTGAAAGTTTTTCTACTTTCCCATGTCGAGAGAATTAATACTGAAATGCAAGTTCTTGATGCCTTTATATTGTAATTTCTCTAGTCTTAACAGTGCTCATAAAGGAGTCCAATGTCCACCACATCTGATTTACATGTGGTGGAGACAAGGCCATTGGTTCCACCTGCCTTTCTTCATCAAGACTTTCCTCTTGATTCCGAAGCAGCTAATGCTGTATCGCTTGCAAGAAAAAGAATTCAAGCAATTCTTCAAGGTCACGATTCTCGCTTATTAGTAATTGTTGGCCCCTGTTCAGTTCATGATGTAGAGGCTGCAAAGGATTATGCAAATCAGTTAAAGCCTATACGTGATAAGCACTCAGCTCAGCTGGAGGTGGTTATGCGTGTTTATTTTGAAAAGCCTAGGACAACAGTTGGTTGGAAAGGTTTGATCAATGACCCTCATTTAGATGGCTCATATGACATTAATACTGGGCTCAGACAGGCTCGATCATTGTTGTTGGATTTAGCGAGAGAAGGTATGCCTACAGCCACAGAATTGTTAGACCCTGTGGTTCCTCAATATATTGCTGACCTCATTAGTTGGACAGCTATAGGAGCAAGAACCACTGAGAGTCAAACGCATCGAGAAATGGCTTCAGGTTTATCTATGCCAATTGGGTTTAAGAATGGTACAGATGGAACTGCAACCATTGCTATCAATGCGATGCAATCTGCATCTAGGCCGCATCATTTTCTTGGTATTAACAGAGAAGGGAAAGCTTCCATAGTTAGTACTACTGGCAACCCTGATGGTCATCTTGTTTTAAGGGGTGGAAAAAGTGGCACTAATTATCATCTGGAAGCTGTTAACGCTGTGGCTCAAGAGCTCACTGAAGCTGGTTTGGTTGATAGGTTGATGGTTGACTGCAGCCATGGAAATTCAAATAAGGATTTTCGGAGACAATCTGATGTTTTGAGAGAGGTTGCGTTGCAGGTAAGGAATGGATCGACTCATATCATGGGAGTTATGCTTGAAAGTCATCTTGTAGAAGGCAATCAGAAGCTTTCGAGAGATTTAACCACTCTTACTTATGGTCAGAGCATCACTGATGCATGCATTGATTTAGATACAACAGCAATATTGTTGGATGAATTAGCTGCTGCTGTAATTAGTTAAATTTTTTTGAATAACTAAAATTATCTGGTGCACCATAGCCATGCGTATGCAACTCCTATGGGTACTGTTAAGTTGTCAATGCCCCAAGGACTTATTTGCTCAAGGATGGTGGCTAGACTTGCAATTGCGACTACTAGTAGCGGATGAATTGTAACTCCACTGATAAATGTGATCAAAAGAAGTATCACTACCCCAGTGATTGCCATTGTGAGTGTTCCAGCCAGTGATTTTTTTTGTCCAAACACAATCCAATTTGTAGAGATTACTTGTCGACCAATTAATCCGGCCAAGCCATCTCCAAATGACATGACCAGGACTCCAGCACTAACTGCATCGGCGTTATTAGGCCATAAAAAAATCAGTAGAAAGGTAATACTAAATCCATACGCAATTGTTCCATAACTTTGACGATTGACATCTTCAATAGCACGTATAAAGCGCAATCTATGATTGATTAAAAGAGCAATTGTAATTAGTCCTGCAGCTGGGATTGCTAACTTCTCCGAGATCCCTAGTGCCCATGCCAGTGGTATTATTGGACCCGTTCCAATATGAACTATTTTACGACTTAATTCTTTTTGTGCAGGAAAACCTTCTCTACAAATTGCTGCAACGATTAAAATAATAATTATCCAAATTATTATAATGCTTATGGAGATTATGTCGTTCAATAGTTATTTAAGCTGCTTGTTGATGAGTAGTCATTACACGGAGTTTTAAAATAGCTTTCGCTTCTAGCTGTCTGACTCGTTCTCTAGAGACATTGATTTGTCTACCAATTTCAGCCAAGGTTAAAGGTTCTTCACCATCTAATCCAAAGCGTAATCGTAAAATCTTTTGCTCTCTTTCATTTAATTGGGAAAGCCATCCACCTAAATGCTCTTTTTGAATACTGCGATCCATACCTTCCATAGGCTCTCCACAGTTTGGATCAGGAATTAGTTCGCCTAAGGTGCTGCGATCTTCCTCACCCCTTGCATGTGCATCTAATGATGCGCATGGTGCACTTTGAGCAACTAAGTCTTCAAGATCTTGGGGGTCTAGTCCCATTGCATGTGAAAGCTCTAGCCGGTTTGGTTGACGTCCAAAGCGATGCGATAGTTCTCTGGAAATACGCCGCATTTTGGATAGCTTTTCGCTGATATGAATGGGCAAACGAATAGTACGAGCACTGTTATCAATAGCTCTTGTCATTCCTTGACGAATCCACCAATACGCATAGGTCGAGAACTTATAACCCATTGCTGGATCGAATTTATCAACTGCTCGCTCCAAGCCAATAGCTCCTTCTTGTACTAGATCTAGAAGCTCTAAACCTTGATTTTGATATTTTTTTGCGACACTTACTACAAGACGAAGGTTAGCTGCCATCATCCGATCTCTAGCACGCTTTCCCATGCGTATTTGATGACGTTGACGAGGTGTTCGTTCTTCTTCTGCTAGCTCCAACAATGTTTTCATTGTTTGAACATGGTGTGCAAGTTCAATTTCTTCAGCTGCAGTCAGTAATGGGACTCGCCCGATAGTGCTTAGATAAAATCCAATTGCATCAGTCCCTAACCGGCCACTACTACGTTGATTCCCACGGGAGCCATTGCTATTTCGATTGGCCTTTTCCCTACGTTGTTTTTTTGTTGTTGGCAACACAGCTTCTTGTGACTTTCCACTAGAAGCGCTCTGAGTAGATTCCAGAGGGATCCCCATCACCCTGTCCTCCTATATTTAGATTTGGCCGGAATTTAGCACTAATAACGCTTAGTAAACATCACAAATTGGAAATCTTTCAGTAACCCTAAGACAAACTAAGTGAAAATTGTTTTCTACTAGGTAAAAAGTACAGTGTGCATTGCAATTTATATGGTCATTTAAGTATTTTTGCTTTTAATCCATCGACTTTTCCATTAATTGTTTTTGTGCACAGTTTGAATCCTCTTTTGTTTTTGAATGTATATAACTGCCATCACTTTGCATTTTCCATACATTGCTATTGCCATTCAGGTAAAGGTCTAAGATTTTTTCGAGATACTGCTTTAGTTTTGTCGACTCAATTGGAGTAACGGCTTCAACCCGTCTATCTAAGTTGCGTCTCATCCAATCAGCACTACCAATAAAAGCTTCTGGATTGTTATGATTTGAGAACCAAAAAACACGTGAATGCTCTAGAAATTGTCCAATAACACTAACAACTTTGATATTCTCACTTAAGCCTTTTCGCCCTGGATAAAGACAACACATTCCTCTTACGATTAATTCAATCTTGACACCTTGTCTTGATGCTTCATAGAGCAAGTTAATGATACCTGGATCAACCAGCGAGTTCATTTTTGCTTTTATGTGACCATTCTTTCCCTCTTGAGCATGTTTAATTTCTCTATGAATCAGTGATTCGATACCGTTCCTGAGAGTAAGAGGTGCTACTAGCAATTTTCGATATGATTGTTGTTTTGAAAAACCAGTTAAATAGTTGAATAGTTCTACTAGATCTTGTCCAAGTTCGGGTTGAGAAGAAAAGAAGCTAAGATCTGTATATAATTTTGATGTCTTTGAATTATAGTTACCTGTACCGATATGAAAATAACTTCTTAAGTGTTGTTTTTCTTTTCTTATAACTAAAGAGATTTTAGTATGCGTTTTTAGGCCTAGGACTCCATAAACAACATGGACTCCTGATTGCTCTAGATGTTTAGCCCATTGAATATTGTTATCTTCATCAAATCGTGCTTTGAGTTCTACCAAAGCCATTACTTGCTTCCCATTTTCTGCAGCACGTATCAATGCAGCAATGATTGATGAATCTGTTGAAATCCGGTAGAGCGTCATCTTTATTCCCATCACTCGTGGGTCGTCTGCAGCTTGATTGATAAACTCTTCTACAGAAGTTGTAAAAAGCTCGTACGGATGATGTACAAGTAAATCTTGTCGACGAATTATAGAGAAGATACTTTTAAACTCCTCTGGTTTGATTGAACCATCTTCTATTAATCCCTTTTGACTATTTTTCAATAAAGGATGTGTTTTGCCATGGCAAGCTTCATTTTTGAGTTTAGGGTAATTGAGCTTTGTTAAATCAAATAGCTCATCAAGGCCTAATAAACCAGTTACTTTAAAGAGGTCTTCTTTTCCTACTTGCATTCCTTCCATTAGCAAACTGACCATGTGGTTTGGCATGCTTTCATTGACTTCTAGACGAACTACTTCTCCTCCTAGTCGTCTTTTACGTAGTCCTTCTTCTAAGGCACTCATTAAATCATCGGCTTCAATGTCTCTAAGCTCTAGATCTGCATCTCGAGTAACTCTAAAAAAGTAGTGCTCTTTAATTTTCATTCCAGGGAAGAGCATCTTTAAATTGTTTGCGATTATTTCTTCTATAGGGATTGCAATATGAATTGGTTGAGGGTCGACATTGCTTAGCTCGATTGGAATACTAATGAATCTTGGCATTGTTTTTTGAGGAATCTTCACCCTGACAAATTGTTTTTGTTTACTTTCTGGATCTAATATCATTGCTGCAACGTTGAGACTTAAGTTACTTACAAAAGGGAATGGATGGGCAGGATCAACGGATAAGGGAGTTAAGACAGGAAATATTGCTGTTTGAAAAAAGTTGTTAACCCAGAGTTGTTGACGTGTATTTAGCTCGTGAAAGTTGAGAAGATGAATTTTTTCTTTGGAAAGGTTTCTGACTAATTGATTTAGAAAGTGATCTTGCTGCTGATTTAGTAGAGGTGTTAAATGAGATCTGATTTTTCTGAGTTGCTCTTCAGGAGTCAACCCATCTTCACTCTTTTTTGTGACGCCGGCATCTATTTGGGATTTTAGTGATGCCACGCGAACCATGAAAAATTCGTCTAGATTATTGCTGAAAATTGCACTAAACTTTGCTTGCTCAAGTAAAGGAGTTTGTTTATCCATAGCATGGTTAAGCACTCTTTTATTAAAGTCAATCCAGCTAAGTTCTCGATTGATGTATAAGGCTTCTGCTGTTGTTTTTGTGCCCATTGACTGATATTACATGTTTGTTTGAGATCGATATAGAAGCTAGCAAACTCCAACTGCAAGTGTTTACTTGCATTGTTATTTAATTATACTCTCAGATTGTTTTGGTGTTTCAGCGCCACTTCCACCCGAAATTAAAATGATTGCTACTATTAAAAGCCATGTTGTTCCAATAAAAGGACTTTTTTGTCCCAGAAAATCATAACAAAACCCTGCAGCACTAGCTCCGATGAAAGTTCCTAAGCTTTGTAGTCCTTGAAGACTGCCTAACACGGCTCCTTGACCCGAGGCATTCAGTCTTCTAGAAATTAGTGCTCGTAGACATGGTGTTACTAGACCTGTGCCGATTGCTAAAACACCTACGGCACTAAACACCATGGAAATTGAGTTGTCTGGAGTTGCAAGAGTTAACAGCAGGCAACCAGCTATGACGAATCCAATTCCGGATAAGGTTAGCCGCCATTCGCCAAATTTATTCACTAGTGGACCAATTAATCCTCCTTGTACGATCATGGCAACAATACCAACGACGATAAAAGCTTGACTTGATAGTTGAGGACCCCAATTAAATGCTTCTTTGAGATAAAGGACTAAAACGGCTGTGAATCCGTTAAAAGCCATAAAGAAAATAAAAAATGCGAAACATAGTCGACGAGATAATGGGTTTGTGAAGACCAGACTGAGTTGAGTAAAGGGGTTTAGCTTTCTTTTGCGGACTAATGAAACTCTTTCTTTTGCGGACAATGTTTCAGGAAGGATCCAGATCACAAGCGCTAAGTTTGACAAGGCAAAGAGTGTTGCTGCCCACACAGGCAATGTGACACTAAATTGTGCGAGTGCTGTGCCAAGTCCTGGACCAAGTACGAAACCAAGACCGAACGCTACACCTATAAGACCAAATGTTTTTGCGCGGTTTGCTGGTGTTGAGATATCTGCCAATACGGCAGTTGCTGTTGCAGCTGTTCCACCACTTGCTCCATCGATAACTCTGGCTGCAAAAAGCATGAATAGAGGCAGACTTGTTGCCCAGAGCGGTAAGACGTTGACCCAGTCAATACTTACAGTGAGTGCAAACAGAAATAGTCCTACTACTGATCCAGAAACGCATGTGATAATTACTGGCTTTCTACCAAAGCGATCGCTTAATGCTCCTATTAATGGAGCAACGGCGAATTGGGATATAGCGTAAGTTCCTGCTAGAAGACCAAGAGTGCTTCCACTGGTAGTAAAACGCTCTAGTAGGAAAGGTAATAAAGGAAAGACGATTGTTTCTCCAAGCCTGTCATTTAATAGCGTTATAAAAGCACTCAGTAGAGTGCGAATCTTGGGCTTGTTCACAGGCTCAGGCTTCATTAATGATCTCACCATCACAGCAAGCTTATTCAATTGATTGTTTTAGCTCAAGTTAGATGTTTGCTAGTTATCAGCTTCAACAACTTCGATCTTCTGACCTTTCTTCTGTAAGGGAGGTATATCTTGATGCAATTCAATCTCAGGGTGAACCTCTCTATACGCAAGAACAAATTCAGGCATGGACAGCACTTGCTTGCTTGCCTGGTGTTTTGGATAGGCCTCTTCTCGAAGGGAGGGGTTGGATAAGTCTTGAAAATCAGTTAGTTGTTGCATTTGCTGTGAGATATCCTCTTGATCGTTTAGCACTTCTTTATTGTCGTGGCCGATTCAGTCGCAGAGGTCATGCATCGCTTTTATTGGATCAGGTTGAGCAAGAGGCCTTTGCAGAAGGTCAAAAACGATTAGTGACGGAAGCAAGCTTATTGAGTCATCCTTTTTTATTGAGACGTGGCTGGGAGTGCATTACTTCTGAAAAAATTGAAATTGGAGGTATTAGCTTTGAGCGTTATATCATGGAAAAACTTTTATTTAATTCATTGTCTATTTAAGTTTTTTGGGCATTTGAGGTCCATGTAATTAATTGTTCCAGAGTTGTCATAGCTGATCCAGCAATGAGAGATTCTTCGGCTTTGTCAAGCCCTTTCCCCAGACTGTTGACAATGCCACTTAGCCATAGATAAACACCTGCATTCCAGATAAGTGATTTTTGCAAAGGCCCTCTATTCCTAAGAGCTTCTAATGCATCATGACGCCATTGAACAAGATTGGTCCATTCGACATCTTTACCAGAATATTTATGTTCACGTGGATGAAGAATGATTCTTTCAAATTCACTGCCTATTACTCGGCCTGTTATGCAAGCCCGATTGGTTGGAAGATCTGTGCTCCCTTCCAGCCCTTTGACTGAGATTAGATTTTGTTCTCCCATAAGCTCAAGTGTTTTTCTAGCTCTTTCTTCGGTGGGAGGGTGAACAAAGCCGCTAACCAGTAGGTGTTCCCCTTGATGAGCTGTCCAAATTAGCTCCATACTCGCCAATGGTGGGCGCTTACCTAATTCATCTCGATAACTTGTCATTCTTTCAGCTAGTACAAAATGATCTGGCTGATGAATGAGAGCTAGACCAGTCTCATCAAAACAATTTTGCACTTGATTGATCGTTAATCCTTTTAGTTGCAAGCCAAGTACTTCGAAAAGCTCTGCTGTGGTGACTCCATATTTAATTGGCATGCGTTGTCCGCCATGTAATACCACTGGAAGACCTGTGCTAACAAGAATTAGAGTTGTGAGTGGATAAATCGGTGCAGTTCTATTTCGGCCATCTAATGGCATTCCAAAGCAAATGGGACGACTTTGTCCTTTTTGGGATAATAACTTTGGACCTAACTCTCTATAGGTATCAATCATTCCAGCGAGTTCTTGTGGCTCAGGTCGCCTAATGCGATGAGCAATCATGAATGCACCAATTTGAGCAGGAGTTGCTTTTGCTTGAAGCATTAGCTTTAGAGCTTTTGCTGACTCCTCACGACTTAGGCCATGGCTTGTCAGCTGACCACTGCCAATTTTTTGAAGATATTTCTTGAATTGCTCTTTGTATTCAATCACTTTTGGACAGCTTTTAATTAGAGGAACACTTTCTATAAATAAGTTTATCTATATAGCTGCCGCTGCAATCGCCAATTCTTTGTTTTATCTTAAAACAAGCATTTAGCTTATAATCACAATAAAAAATAATTTTTTTATTGTTGAAGTTATTACCTTTTGGAGAATCTATATTGATGGATGATTTGTTTCTTAACAAGTTTCAGCCGCTCGCCTTCGGCAAGCGTTCCGTTTAGTTTGGACAACATCTGATGACTTGTAACGGTACCCATGGAACCTAAAGCCATTATTGCTGACTGAGCTGTTGAATCAGTTCCTTGTTGGACAACTTTGGCGATTATTTTACAAATATCTACTCCTTCTCGACGTTGCAAAATTTTGATTGTGGCAATTACGATTGGTTCGCGAAAATCATCTACTAGTTCTTCCGTTAGCTCTAATAATTCTTTGTCTGAAAGTTGATGTGCCTTGAAAGATAGCAATGTAATTCCAGCCAGTCGTTTTTCTAGCTCAGGCTTCTTGAGAATATCTTTTATCATGCTTGTGGGCAAAGAGGCTCCCCAGCATCCCAATGCTTGGAGAATTAACAGTTCGAATTCTTTTTGTTCTTTTAGTAGTGATAGCAACCATTCTCTAGCTTCAGGTTGATGGCAAAAGCCTGCTGCATGGATGAATTCTGGTTGTGCTCCAAATTGCTTGTATAGAGATAGAAGCGTTAACCATCCGCTCTCGTCTAGAAGGCCTAATTTTTCGGCTATTGCCATACGTAGCTCGTAAGAGAGGTTCGGTGAATAGACCTCTCTCAACCATTTCGCATCTGGTTGATTGTTGCGGGCATTGTTCAGCTTTTCCCACAAACTGCTTTCATTCATTGCAATTCATACAACTCAATGGTTGGACTAGTTCCAATTTGTTACTGACTGAGTACTTAATAATTTAGTTTTCATTAATTTCAAAGACTCCTCTCTTGTATTCGTTTACTAATAAAAAGTAACGTTATAACTAAATGGCGATGCTTCATAAGCTAAGGCAAATTAAAAGAACTGGACGCTTTACTCGAAATCCTTCTTTAGAGATTGTCGAATCTCGCATGCGAAACGACCGTCAGTCTATTTTTTCGCTTGTCCGAGAACTTGTTCATGCTCAGTTTGAGCTTGGTGATTACGAGTTAACTAATAGATTATGGAAAGATGTCGCAGATCGTGAGATTGATACTGAGCGAATAATTAATTTAATGTATGGCTGCACATTTCATGATGATGATCACGCAATGCTTGAAGCAGACTTAGCTTTTGAGAAACAAAGTTGATTT
>MDTE01020766.1_pt1 | contig 30123 bp, 21 predicted proteins | sample 811231 | NCBI WGS metagenome assembly MDTE01 (sample SAMN05326651, study PRJNA326480) | marine metagenome | isolation source: seawater | place: Indian Ocean: Red Sea | collected 2010 | reverse complement strand
TCCCTGGAAGTCACGACCTGTCCGGTACTCGCTGCTGTGGAGCACCTTGCCCTCAAACTCAGTCAGACCCTCGAGCTCTGGTCTCAAGGGGACGCGGTTGTAGCCGGCGGCGATCACTAGGTTGGCGGCTTCGATGCCGCCCTTGCTGGTGTGCAACCGCCACCCTGTACTGGTGGGAGTTGCGTCCGTGACCTGGGTTCCAAACCGCGGCTGAAGCTCGAAGGCTGCCGCATAGTCCTCCAGGTACTCGATCACCTGGTCGCGGGAGGGATAGAGAGGCGTATCCGCCGGGAACGGGCGGAAAGGAAGTGCCGAGTGCTTCTTTGCCGTGTGGAGATGGAGCCGATCGTAGTGCCGGCGCCATGTGTGACCCACCTGCTCGGCTTGTTCCACGATGAGAGAGTCAATGCCTCGCTGCTTGAGGCAGGCGGCTGCGGCCAGCCCCGAGGGGCCGGCTCCGATGACGACGACCTGCACCTCTACCGAAGCGGGCTGCATCGTGCCGGAAGTCTCGCGCAACTGAATTGGCTGCGCAGGATTGTCACCAGCTTCAGGAGCGAGCGTCACGAAGGACACTCTTGAGAAAGGGCAAGCCGAGGGCCAGGCGGCCCAGCAGCAGAGAGCACGTGTAGACAGCACTGAACGCCAGCACCTGGCCCGGCTCCCCGGCTGGATCCCACGGGCCGAAGAGGCTCGGAATAGTCAGTTGGTCGACGCCGATGCCAAAGGCGGTGACGGGCAGCCCCCGGACCAGCAGCACCACTTGGGTGAATGCAATCCCCACCAACACAGGGAGCTTCACGCCGAACGCAGAGATGCCGACGGCCACAAAGAGGCCCATGGCCAGGTTCTTGACCACCTTCAGAACGTAGAAGGCGGCGAACCACTGCGCGCGGATCTCCGAGAACACCTTCAGTGGCGTGTCGCGCTTGAAGGCATCGGGCAAGTACTTCCAGGTCAACGAGAGGAACACACACACGCCGTAGAAGACCATCGTGCCCACCGCAACGCGGTGGACGGCAGTGAGTTCGTCAGCGGCCGAGGCCGGGAGCGCTGAGGGGTCCACGAGGAGACCAGCCAGCAGAGCCAGCGTTCCGATGGCGGCAGCCTCGTGCAACAGGTCGACCAGCAGGATTCCGGAGGCGCGCTTGTAGGACACGCCGTAGCGCCGGTGAACGTATACGGCCAGGCCGCCCAAGCCGACCACGAGGCTGAGGAGCATCAGCAGTTCACTGGCAGCCCGAGCACGCAGCATCTCGCCAAAGCGGCCGACCCGAGCGAGCCACTTGAAGCAGAGGTAGAACGATGTGGAATCGAGGAGGAGGCCTACGAACAAGAAGCTGACCAGCGCCGCTCCGAACAACGGGTAGTTCGCTCCAGAGAGCGCAGCCCACAGCCCTGTCAGGTCTTGGGTGGTCAGGACGAAGCCTACGAGGCCAAACGACAGCAGCCATGGCAGGGCTGCGCCCAGAGACTGCAGCTTCGACGAGGCTCCAGGGGCCGGTTCAACGAGCGCGGTGGTTGTCGGTGGATTCATGATTGCTCGGAGTCCTCGCCGTAGTGCTCGTCGAGGGCGTACTTCTCTTCCAGTCCCAGCAGTCCCGTGAGTTCGTCGAAGGTCATCAAGTCCCCCTCCAGCCCCTTGGAACTGCCGTGCTGCAGGAGGTGGGTGAAGGCCCGATCCATGGCGTGCGCTGCTGCGAACAGGCCTGTAAGCACGTAGCCCACGTTGTGAAATCCCATCTCGTGGAGGGTGTCCAGGGGCAAGATGGGCGTTCGCCCGCCCTCAATCATGTTGGCGACCTGGAGGCCGGGAACCTCGCGCGCGATCCGAGCCATCTCCTCCACCGTCTCCGGAGCCTCCACGAAGAGAACCTGGGCGCCAGCCTCGTGGTAGGCCCTGGCCCGGCGGATGGCTTCGTCCAGTCCCAGCGGAGCGCGGGCGTCGGTGCGAGCCGTGATCATGAAGGGCGCGTCTCCCTTCGCGTCCACTGCGGCCCGGATCTTCTGCACGTGTTCCTCCATGGGCACGACGGTCTTGCCTCGCATGTGGCCACAGCGCTTCGGCCAGCGCTGGTCCTCGAGGATCACTCCCCGGGCGCCCATAGCGACAAGCTCCTCGACCATGCGGATCACGTTGAGCGCCCCCCCGAAGCCGGTGTCTCCGTCCACCACCACTGGGATGTCCACGGCCCGGCAGACTCGCCGAGCGACGTCGAGCACCTCGCTCTGGGTCAGCAGACCGAAGTCAGGCTCACCCAGGTGCGCTGCGGCAACCGCATAACCACTGAGGACGACGCTCCTAAAGCCCGCTCGCTCCGCCAGCTTTGCGCTCAGTGGATCCCAGACCCCAGCCGCAAGAAAGATGCGGCTGTCCGAGATCAGAGGATGCAATCTGGAGTCGGTCATGGATGGCTCCTTAGAAGACGTGGCCCACGTCAAAGTACAGGCCGTGCTGGCCTGGCGACCAGCCCACATCGAGTCGGATCACGAATGTTTCACCCACCTGCCAGCGCAGGCCTCCGCCCAGGCCGGGGTGCAGCCCCAGTGTCTTGCCGTCCAGCTCGGGTCTGGGGCGGTGGTCGGCCCAGACCCTTCCTGCGTCGAGGAAGAGGACGGCGCCCAGGCTGGATCGCTGCCTAGCCACACGGAAACGTAGAAACTTCGACCGCAGTTCGAGGTTCGACAGCACCTTGCCCCGGCCGTGGTAGCGATGGGTGAGGACGCCCCGGAGCGATGTCGATCCTCCGGGGCCATCGTCGGCTTCGGTTCCGCCGTAGCGTGCCAACTCGTAGAGGGGCGGACTTCCAAACAGTCCGTCTAGGATCAGCCGTGCGGCCACCGAGATCCAGTCGCGGTGAATCGGCAGGAAGAAGCGGAAGGTAGCGTTGAGACCCACGAAGCCCTGCTGCAGTTCCAACAGGGGGCCGCCGCGAACCGAGACCTCGTGAAACATGCCTGCGATGGGCGCAGTCTCGTCGTCTCGGGTGTCCAGGGCCATGCCGGCGACTCCCTGGAGCAAGCCATGGCGGCTCACGCCTACCAGGGCCTGTGTCTGCCAAGCCTCGGGATCTCCGGCCAGGTCCTGGCTCAGCTGGCTCCCCTCGTAGAGCTGGAACCAGTTCCATGCCAACGAGGTGCTCCCAAAAGCAAACAGGTCGGCAGGCAGTTGAACCCGGACTTCGGCCTCCGCCCTGGGGTAGATGCGGTCGTACTCGTGGAAGCGCCTTGCCCGTGCCCAGCTGTCCGGCTCGCGCTCCTTGTCGATGGATTTCCATGGCTCGGACCTGATGCTCTGGTTCCCAAGCCCGTGGTAGCCAGCGTTGCTGTGTCGTCGAAAGGACAGCTCCAGGAGCAGCCGCACTCGTCCCGAGGCCAGACCAGGCTTGTCAAAGCGTACGTAGTGACTCTGGAAAGGGACCTCGACACCACCCTCGGGGCGCGGGCGCAGATAGAGAAAGGCCTGAGCGCCAAGCCGCCAGCGATAGGGAACTGCCTCGGGGTCGATGCGGGCGAAGTTGGTGATGACCCCGAAGCCGAGGCCCAGATCCGAGTCGTAGGAGATGGCTGGCAGGATGCCCGGCTCGGTGCGGACCGGGGGCAGCTCTCGCCGGGCTCTCTTTCGCTTCTTGCTCGGCTCTTCCGGGGTCGGCTCCCCGTCCGACGGGTCGCCGCTCGAAGCGGTCGTTCCCTCGCCTCCACTGGTGGGCGATGGTTGAGCCCATGCGGTGCCCGCTGTACCCAGGGCAACGCATAGGGCCGCCAGCAACAGACGGTTCGGCAAGCTCAGCCGGTCCGCCCCAGACAGCGGTGAGGCAGGGGCCCGTCTCAACTCAGTCCCCCTCTCCATTGAGGTACTCCTCCGTGGCGACATAGATCTGATCAATCACCCCAGCGGTCACGCTGGCAATGAGTGAGTCATCGCTGACCGCCGGCAGCGTGACCGAGCTCCAGACGACATTGAGTCCCAGGGCCCCGCCAGGTCGAGGTAGCCACACCTCGAGGTTGTAGCTCTGGTCCAGGCTGTCCTGACCATCATCTTCGGGGAACACCTCGGTGGTCCAGGACCGCGCGAGGAGCGCCTGCTGGCCGTCGGGCATCCCAACCCACTGGAAGTCCTTGTAGGCCTCGTAGACCACATCAAGCACCAGTTGGTCCCGGTGGATCACGTTGGTTGTTCGAACAAAGCGGCAGCTGAGGTCCGTAAAGCAGTCAATGTCCGTGAGGAAATCCCGGTCATACGAAGCTGAACTGGGAGCTTCGACGGGTGTCTGATCGCGCAGAGCGACCAGTTCTGCACGGGCTTCGGGCGCATGGTCGCTCCAGCTGGCCACGGCAACGGGCAGCTGCTCGTCTGGCTCGACGCCCTCGGTCTCGGGGATCCCGCCGAAGTGGTCGGAGGTCAAGGTGGGAGGCGTCCACTCGCGTCCTTCCCGGGAGGAGCCCGGAATGAAGTCATCCCAGACCCCCTGGTCCAGGAAGGCTCCGAGATTGGACACACCGGCCAGCAGGACCTCTTCATCCGCTTCAAAGTTGGAGAACAAGTAGAGGGTCAGGTCTCCCAGCTCGGTGGGTGCCTCGGGAGGCGGCTGTGCGCAGCCAGCGAGGAGCAAGACCAGCCCGGCAAGCAGCTTGCGCCGCCCCCCTGATCGGGGTGTCTCTAGGATGGGTGTCGATCGGCGAGCCCGCTGCAGTACCCACCGCAGACTCGTTCCAGGGCGACTCGTTCCAGCAGTCTTCATCGAGATCCTCCCAACAGGCTTTCCTTCAGGTCATCGTCCCCAACGGGGGTGCCGAGCCACACGGAGAACAAGGCGTCAGCAAAGTCCTTGCCGGGGATCACGCCCTGCTCCTGCCCCCCCACGTGGATGATTGTTCCGCGGTCGGGAGACCACTCCATCAAGATGGTGTCGCCCCGCCTCACGTTGGGAACCAGGGCCCGCAGCGTGTCGAGGCGCTGACTCAGCCGGGACAGAGCGTCAGACGAGCTTCGGGCAAAGCCGCGGGCGATGCCCTTCCCAATAATCTTGCCGCTGAGGGGCAGCAACAACTCCATGCGAATCGCCTTGGGCCGGTCCAGCGCCACGATGCTAGTGGCATCGGCCAGGGGCTCTTCGAGGTAGAGGCCGATCGCGTAGAGGGGCAGGAAGAGCTTGGTGCGAACCCCATGACCGTTGAGGGCCAATGATGTTCCGTCGACGGGAAGGGACTGCGGCATCTCTCCCACCTCATCCCCTACCCCGGCTTCCACCGAGGAGGGAGAGAGGAGGAGCAGGGCGGCGCCACCCATTGCCAGGACGAGCCCAAGGGCTGCGAAGCTGCCGGTGGTGCGCCGAGGCGCATGAGGAAGCGGTTGTGACATCGTGAACTCCACCCAAGTCGCCCTGGCCAGTGAATGTGGCTGTCCTCTAGAGGTCAGTCAGTGTCTGGGTCAGTGAGAAGGACCCCACTTCGGTGCTCCCAAAGATGGGGACGTCGTACATCACGGCTTCGGTGCGCAGGACCTGGAAGACCCCCGCCCCAGACTCGCTCACGGCACCGAGGTTCTCCCACTCCATCGTCTCCGCATCCCGCTTCCACAGCTCACGCAGCGTCTCGGTCTGGAACGAGAAGCCAAAGGCCATCGTGTCGGGACGGGTGATGTAGTCGTCTGGACAGCCGTCGGGGCCAAATTCGACCGGGCCTGCGTATTCGAGGTCGCAGTTGGCGCAGCCCAGGTCGGTGGTCGCGACAGTGAGTGAGCCCGCGTACTCCGTGATGCAGTCGCCCACCCCAAAGCTCTGGGCGATGGAGTTTGCGGAGAACTCCACTCTCGTGTGCAACTCGATCTCTTCGGGCCAGGTGCACTGAAACTCTGATCCGCAGTCCGGATCATCGCAGTCCACCATGCCGTCGTTGTCGTCATCCTGTGAGTCCTCGCAGTTCGACTCGGGATCTTCGGTGGAGTCGGTCGAGTCATCATCGGGCACAGAGCCGTCGCCGTTGCCGGAACCGTCGCCGTTGCCGGAACCGTCTCCGCTGCCGGAACCGTCTCCGCCCTGACCGTCATCGGAAGGGTTCTCGTCGTCGTCGTTCGCGGGGGACTCCCACGCGGTTTGATCGTCGTCCTCGCCATTCAGCAGGTCGTCCTGCCCATCTTCCGGGCCATAGTCGGTCACACAGGCAGAGAAACAGAGAGCAAGGGCGACCAGGCTGATGTTGAGGCAGTAACGGGTTGCAGAGTCGAGCATGGAACATCTCCTTTGGGACCCCAGGGAGCCCGCTGGGCGTGGGGTCGGTGGGTGGTGCTAGAAACAGGGGGGCTGCAAGGGTCGAATGCGATCGGGGCGACCTGCGGCCTTACTCGGAGTCGGCATCAGATCAACTCCCAGGTGTCTTGTTGGACGCGTCGAACATGGCAGAGAGTCGCTTCAGTACGTCGACGATCCGGCGGACCCGCTCCGGGTCTTCGTGGATCGCGGAGACCGCGAGGCCGCCCAGCGTCGCAAAGGCAAAGCTCAGGGACAGGCTCCCGCCCTCTGGACGTTGCTCCACGCCTGGGAAGAGTTCCTCGTACAGTCCCGCCGCGTCCTGGTCGAAGCGGGTGTTGACCTCGTGGATCTTCGCCCGGAGGACGGCATCCGTGCGGGCTGCCACTACGAGCTCGAGCCAGGCGTAGTAGGTGTCGCCGGACATGGTCTGCCACAGCAACTCGACGGCGGCTTCTCCGCGTTCCTCAGCAGCTGGCAGCTTCTTGAAGTTGTGACGAAAGGCGTCGAGTTGCCGGGCGAAGACGTAGTCGACGGCAGCCACCACGAGGTCTGTCCGGGTGGGGTAGTGGTGCAGCAGGGCTCCTCGAGAGATGCCCGTGCGCCGCAGCACTTCCGGTGTCGAGGTGCGGGCATAGCCCAACTCCACCAGGCACTCGAACGTGGCCTGGAGAAGTTGGTGACGGGTGGCCGAACTCCGTTGTTCCTGGGTTCGGCTTCCGTGGTCAGTCGTGGTGGCGTTCATAAACAGTCAGTCGTAGTGGAGTTCACATACAGTCAGAGCTGACTGTTTCTACAGGCGCACAAAGATACAGTCAAGCCTGACTGTAAAAAAGCCAGACAACGAGGGAGACCCGACTGCACCAGTCCGCATCGCTGTGGGCCACTCAGGCCCACCTTCATCGTCTAATCGGAAGAGAGGCGCCTGGGGAATCCCAGCCTCGCCACCCAGGCCCGGCCCAGCCCAGTTCTAGGCGTAGGAACTCGGCTGTTGCACCCCTTGAGAGGCACAGCCCGCCGTGCTCAGTGGGGTCTATTTGGTGATGCTCGTGTCGTAGGAGAAGCGGGCCTGCACGTCCACTAGCTCCAAGAAGGCATCGAGGTGAGCCCGTGTTTGCTCAAGACCAGGTGAACTGTCTCGAGAGAGGTCGTCTTGCTCGCCCGGATCTTCGGCCACGTTGAAGAACTCGACCCTCTGCGACTGATGAGAGTAGATGATCTTCTTGTCGGGATAGATCAAGGTGCTCAGCCGCTTCTTTTGACCCAACAGCTCGACCACTACGGCCCCTTCGCTCACCTGTAGGACGGGTGCGATCGTGTCGGACACGCGCGCGGTGGCGAGCTTCCTCACCGCCTTTGGCCCCCGCCTCAACAACCAGGGAAACACGTACAGTACCGAGGTTGGCTGGTTGATCACACCGCCTTTCGCACCTGGGATCTGCACCACCAGAGGAACGTGGGTGACCTCGGAGTACACAGTCTGGCGATGATACTTGCCGCCGTGCTCCCCAAATTCCTCACCGTGATCTCCAGTGACAATGATGATGGTGTTCTTCCCCCACTCCGAGTTCTCAGCCGCGTCGAGGAGCTTCCCCAGCTGCACATCGGCGAAGCGCACTTCTTGACGGTAGCGCTCAAGCCGGGTCTTACCCGGCATGTCGTCGTAGTGTTTCACATAGTGGAAGTGAGGGCTTGCAAGAAACACCCAGCCAAAAAAGGGCTTTGGCTCCGTTCCATACTTCTCTAGGAGTTGGAGTGCATCGTCGCGAACCTTGAGATCGGTGGACTTGCTGCGGCTCTTGGCTGTGGTGAAGAGGCGCGAGTCGAAGCCCTGGCCCAAGCCGAGAAGACTATTGGTAAACGCGTAGCGGTAGTTGTGGCTCGCCCAAAAGGTCGCGTATCCATTTCGCCCCAAGCTCTCAGCCACGGTCTGGGCCCTTGAGTCCAGCTCACCGTGCCAGTTCTTCTTCCAGATGATCAGTGGCGCCGCGCTGGGGTAGCTCATCGTCATCAGCGAAGCCATCGACTGTAAGGTCCCCGTGCTCGGGGCGTTCGCGCTCTGAAAGTTGTAGCTGCCTGGCGCGCCAGCCAGACGGGCGAGGTTGGGCGTGAGGTCGAGATCCGGGGCGCCGAGACTGCTTTGGTCGTAGCGCAGCGCCTCGATCGTGACCAACAGGATGTTGTAGTCCTTGAGCTTGAAGCGCTTGGGAAGCTTGGGCATCTGCGAGGAAGCTCGGAAGAGCGACCATGCTTCCGAGGCGCGGAGCCGGGTTCGAGCCGAGTCGTCCCCGTCGAGCGACCCGCTTCCCGACCCTTCGCTCAAGAACAAGACACTGGTCTGCCCCAACATCGACTGCTCAATGAAGTCCGGTCGAATCTTCCCTACGGCACCGCTGACTCCAGAGGCCACCGCAAGGGCTACCACCACGCCCGAGAGGACCGCCTTGGCCCGGAGGCTCGGGCTCACGCGAAGCACCCAGCCGGGCTGAAGGCCAACCATTGCCAAGAGCACCATTGCCAGGGACACCCGCGCCAGGCCGAGATGCAATCCCTGGTAGTCCCCCACAAACAACTCGTAGTTCGCGAAGTAGATGACTGTGCCACCAGCAAAGAGGCTTCCCCGCAACAACCGTCGCAGGCGAAGCGACCAGGCGGGGGCGCTGTCTGAGAGGAGGTAGAGACCCACGGACTGTGAGATGCCAAACGCGCCAAACAGCGCCCACATCTTCCACTCGGCCGCCAGGCCCGCTTCCGCCGTCACGGGAGCAAAGCAGGCGATGGACATCCACAACGCAGCCCCCACATGCATTTGCCGTGCGGCTACCGATTGGACGCGCGGGTAGTGCCAGTAGAACAGCCAAATCGGCCACAGCAAGAGGCTGTGAACCACAGCCAGACTCAGCGCAGCCGGTAAAGCAAGCGGGCCAGCGAACAACTCCCTCGCGGGCAGGCGTAGGACTTCCGCGAGACTAAGCGCGAGCAGGCAGAGCGTCCCTAGGCGGTACGTAATGCGGGCCTGGTTCTCGGCGCTCTTGTCTCTAGCATCAGTCATGGCGAGGCGATCCCGGCGTGGCCGGCGACGGAAGATAACATAGGCAGGAACCCGTCCATGACGGCTTGTACATGCGAGAAATCTGACGATCCAGCGAGAAATCGGAGTTCTCCGGGAGCAGCTCGACTGGACCCAGGACAGACCGTCTTGTCGGGCCTCTAGGCCTCATAACTGCTACGACTGTCTCACCATGCGCTACGAGGGCTCCATCTACCGACCTCCCAGCGAGGCCCGCAGCCTGATCCTTCAGGCCACGATTGGCTGCTCCTGGAATCAATGCGTTTATTGCGCCATGTACCGGGACAAGACCTTCCGGATCCGAGAGCTCGACGCCATCTTGGAGGACATCGACCGGGCGGCAACCGAGCTAGGAGACACGGTCCAAAAGGTCTTCATCGCCGATGGAGACGCTCTGGTGATGCCGCTGAGCCACTGGGAACCGATCCTTGACCGACTCCGCAGGCGCTTCTCTCGGTTACGCCAGGTCTCCTGCTATGCCATGGCCCAGAACGTCCTGGAAAAGAACCAGGCCGAGCTCATCGCTCTCCGCGAGCAGGGCCTGAGCCTTCTCTATCTGGGGCCGGAGTCGGGTGATGAGCCCACGCTGCGACGCATTGCGAAGTCACCGCTGACGACGCTCCCTGGAGACGGGCGGGCCGGCCGTCCGATCTTCGACGCTCACGTAGAGGCTGCACAGCGAGCTCGTGCTGCGGGGCTCCGCAGCTCCGCCATCTTCCTCCTGGGAGCCGGGGGGACCGAGCGTTCCGCAGAACACGCCAGGGGCTCGGCAGAGCTGGCCACCGCCATGGATCCGGACTTTCTCGCAGCGCTCACTCTGACCGTAGTGCCAGGGACACCCCTGGCCCAACGCCAGGACGAGCAGCGCTTCCAACTGCCGGATGTGCCGGGGCTGCTCCGAGAACTGCGTACCTTCGTGGCAGAGGCTCGCCCCACCGATGCGCTCTTCCGCACAAACCACGCGAGCAACTACCTGCCCCTGGGCGGTCGATTGCCGGCAGATGGTCCAGCCATGGCAGCCGCGATCGACGCAGCCCTGGACGGGCGCACCCGGCTGAGGCCCGAGTGGTCACGAGGGCTTTAGCAGAAGCACACCCGCATCAACATCGCCGTCTAGGGACGGACTTGGGCCTAGAGAAGGTCCCCAGCACATCGACCGGGCCGATGGCTTCGAGGGGGCCATCGAAGCCTGCCTGATCTGCGATTCGTCGGAGGCGTGATCCCCCCCTCATCGGATGCAGGTGCGTTCCTGGTACCCGGCGGACTCCTGGTATGCCTCGTGGGTGCTGACCCCCTGTGAGATCGCCGTCTTGATGTTTCCGGTCACTCCGAGGTCTTGCCAACCAGAAGGGCAGCCCTGCGGACTGCAGTTGCCGACGGTATCCGCAGAGGCCCCCGTCCAAGCACACCGGGTGTGCGAGACGACGACAGTACTCTCCAGGTAACACATCCTCTCCTGGTATCCACCGGACTCCTGGTATGCCTCGTGGGTGCTGACCCCCTGTGAGGTCGCCGTCTTGATGTTTCCGGTCACTCCGAGGTCTTGCCAGCCAGAAGGGCAAGCCTGCGGGCTGCAGTTGCCGATGGTATCCGCAGAGGCCCCCGTCCAGGCGCAACGCGTGTAGATGACCGTGCCAGCACCCCCAGATGTGGTGGAAGAGGCCGTGGTCTGCGTCGTCCCGTCGGGGAACTTGAAGCCGCCCGAAGTGGACTCGACGACTCCGGCAACGGTCAACTGCTCGCTAGGACTCGGGGTGCCGATTCCCACCTGCCCCGCCTGGTTAATGCGCATGCGCTCGCTAGGGCTGACCGTGCCATCAGCGGTCGTGTAGAACGTGAGCCGGCCTGGCACATCATTGGTGCCCGGAGTCCCATCAACCTCGGCCCTGATCTTGGCCGATTGTTCCCAGGTCTGGCCGTCGCTTGAGTACCAGATCAGCGAGCCCAGCTCGTCCCCACTCTGGACCTGCAGGTGCCCGCCGATGGTCGTGTCCCGACTCTTGGTGAACTGAAGAGCGCCGCCTTCTGCGTCGTTTGCATGATTGGACAACCGCGCCCTGGGAGCGCCCCCCCCGGCACTTGCTGCAACGTTCAGGTGTGTCACAGGATCGCTGGTGCCGATGCCAACAAACGTGGTCGACGCATCGACCTTGAAGGTCGCAGTCCCCACGGTCAGATCATCCGACAGGGCGATGGGGTCGTTGGTGATGTAGTCCTCGACTTGCGCCTCGGTGAGCTGGGTGTCCGTGTCCACCGTATGCTCGCCAACGGAGTAGTTGTTGTTGGCCACGAACGCGTCCACTTGCGCCTCGGTGAGCTGGGTGTCCGTATCTCCGTCGGCGAGACCTGCGGGGACGTTGTTCAGGTCAGACCAGTTGATCGAGGGGGTGGGCCCGATCCAGTTGGCGCTGGAGTCGATGACTGGCACTCCACCCACATGAACCTCAGCGGCGTCTACCAGCCCCCCATCGAGGTGGGTGGCGCTGGTGGAGCGCATCGCGTAGGGCACCGAGATGACCTCCTGCCGGGGAGACAGGTCATCGCCGTTCAGGGTCAGTTGGAGCCACTGAGCCCCCCCATCGAACAGGAGATCGTCAAGGGTCGAGAGAGTGCCCAGCGTCACCGAGTAATAGCCCTCGTCCAGATTGAGCTGGTGTGTCTCGGTCCACAGAACGTTTCCGCCTGTCTCCTCGTCATAGAGAGTAAAGACCAGCGTGTGACTTCCGGAAAGCGGACCGCCCGCACCATCCAGTACCCGGCCCTGCTGGCTCAGTCGAGTGGGGGTGGCCAAGGCGGTCGCCGAAGACAGGACGAACACGAGGACAAGGAGAGAGACGCGGGGCATGAGGTTCTCCCGGCTAGGAGGGGTCGGCAGAGGGAAGATGCTAGCGCGCCCCCAGCCCGGATTGGGCCCAAACTATCGAGTTGTTCGCCGCGAGTAGGCCGGAAGAAGACCACGCGCTGGCTCCGCCCACCGCAACACGAGCCCAAGACAGTCTCTGGTCGGACCGGAATGAACTGGCCTTCGACGTGGCGAAGAACCTTCGACCTGGCGTACAAGCAGTTCGATGGTTCTAGGATGGTTCGGCGATACAAGCCGGTCCTTGTGCCACCTGGAGTTGAGCGTTGACCCTACTGCACGCGACCGGTCTGAACATGGCGTTTGGACTCGACAACCTGCTCCAGGACGCCGAGTTGCGCCTGGATGCTGGCGAGCGAGTCTGCCTGGTTGGACGCAACGGACAGGGCAAGACCACCTTGATGAAGATCCTGGCCGGACTCCAGGAGCCCGACAGCGGCACGCTCCAGCTCAAGGACCACACTCGCGTTGCCTATCTGCCCCAGGCGGTGCCCGATGACCTGGCTGGTTCGCTGTTGGGGGTGGTCCTCGAAGGGAGTGACGGCAGCGCCGCGCTGCTCGAAGCTTATGAGCACCTCAGCCGAAGCTTGAGTGACGACCCCTCCCCCGAGGATCTTGGGCGCCTCCAGTCGCTGCAGGAAGAACTGGACCGTCGGGACGGCTGGGCTGTGCGAGAGGCGGCTGCAGCTTCGCTCCATCGACTGGGCCTGGCGACTGACGACCGCTTCGAGGACCTCTCTGGAGGTCGCAAGCGCCAGTGTCTGCTGGTCCGTGCGCTGCTCTCAAGGCCTGGGATCCTGCTGCTCGACGAGCCGACCAATCACCTGGACATTGCCGCGCTCAGCTGGGTCGAGAGTCTCCTCAAGTCCTTCTCGGGGGCGGTGTTGTTCGTGACTCACGACCGCGCATTCCTTCGCTCCATGGCCACCCGAATACTGGACCTGGACCGGGGAAAGCTGACGAGCTGGCCCGGTGACTATTCGCTCTACAGAAAGCGTAAGGAAGAGGCCCTGGATGCTGAGATGAAGCAGTGGGCACAGTTCGACAAGAACCTCGCAAAGGAGGAGGCCTGGATCCGCCAGGGCATCAAGGCTCGCCGCACCCGCAACGAAGGCCGAGTGCGTGCTCTGAAGCGACTCCGCGGGGAACGCAGCCGGCGCAGGGAGCGCATTGGTTCTGCGACGATCCAGGTGCAAGAGAGTGAGCGGTCCGGGAAGCGGGTCTTCGAGGCGACGTCCCTTGGTTTTGCCTGGCCTGGCCAGAACATCGTGGACAACTTCAGTCTCGAGGTGCAGCGTGGCGATCGGCTCGGAGTGATTGGGCCCAACGGCTGCGGGAAGACAACCCTACTTCGACTCCTTCTCGGTGAGCTCCGACCCCAGTCGGGGAGCGTGCGCCTCGGCACCAAGCTACACCCCCTGTACTTCGATCAGCTCCGAGGACAGCTCGACGACGAGCGTACCGTGCAAGAGAACGTCTGCGACGAGAACGACACAGTCGTCCTCAATGGCCAGAGCCGGCACGTCATCGGCTACCTGGGCGACTTTCTGTTCTCGCCGGAGCGCGCCCGTACACCGGTCAAGGTGCTCTCTGGCGGAGAGCGAAACCGACTGCTGCTCGCCAAGCTGTTCGTGCACGAAGCCAACCTGCTGATCCTCGATGAGCCCACCAACGATCTGGACATCGAGACGCTCGAGCTTCTGGAGACAACGCTGCTCAATTACAGCGGGACCCTGATCCTCGTGAGTCACGATCGGGAGTTCCTCAACAACGTCGTGACCAGCTGCATCGCCTTTGATGCCGACGGACAGGTTCGTCACTACGCTGGGGGCTACGACGACTGGCTGCACCAGCGCCCAGAGCTAGCAGAGCCGTTGGCGAGAGCAGATACGAAGCCCATCACTCAACCAAAGAAGACGACTCAAAAGAAGAAGATGAGCTTCAAGGACAAGCAGGAGCTGGAGCGCCTTCCTGGCCTGATAGAGACACTCGAGAGCGAGCAGGCCGGCCTGAACGACCTGGTGTCTACACCCAACTTCTTCGCGGGCCCAAGGGAGGAGGTGCACCGCGTGACGCATCGACTCGCCCAAGTCGAGTCCGAACTGCAAGAGCACTACGACCGGTGGCAGCAGCTGGAGTCTCTCCGTGAGGAGCTCGAGCCCTGACAGGCCGTGGTCAGAGCGGCGGCGACAACGTCAGCTAGGAGCGGATCGAGTGCGGAGGCGAGCAACACCTGGTGGACGGCATAAGCATTCTCGGTGGGTTCGCATGAAACTTGGCCGCGAACCAAGCTATCCAGCTCAGGCTCTGGAGAGCCCATCAGTCCTTGGAGCAAACCAAGTACTGAACGTAGGGCAGAACACTGCTCGCCCCCACGCTCCCGCTGGTGCCTGTGGTGGTGGTTATCCCATGGCTGTGGCTGCCGTCCGAATCCGTCGTGCCGCTGTAGGTGTGGCTGTGACCTGTGTAGGAGCTGGCGGGCAAGCCTGGACCGGCCCCCACAATGGGACTGTCATCGTCGTGCGTCCTTCCTGAATAGGTGTGCTCGTGCGAGCCGGCCTGGGAAGACTCGCCCAGGTCAATCCCGCTCAGGTCATGGCCATGGGCTCGATCCTCGAGGTCTCCCAGCGGTGCGCCGACCGTCCCGGCCAAGGTGTCAAGACCCGAGATCCCGACCACGAGCCGTCCCTGTGCATCGACCGCCTCACGCCAGCCCGGGGGGCAGGACGGCAGGTCGAAGAATCCAATGAAGCCAGAGGGCAGACTCGACGCGGTGGTCTGGCTGGTTCCATCGGGAAAGACGAAGCCTCCGCCTGCCCGCACCTCGCCATCGACATCCAGTGTGTGCTGTGGACTGGCAAGCCCCACCCCCACCCGCTCCGTGTCCACATCTACCTGGAGCACCTCGACGGCACCAGCGCCCCGAAAGCTGTGGCCCGGACCGTAGCCAATCAGAGTCGTGCGATCGCCACTGTCCTGAATGGGCTTCAACGTCGTGGCTGGATCCTCGTCGGTGCCCTTTGGGTTGAGGATCAAGGTGTCGTCTGCCGTCGACTCGATCACGATGCTGTTCTGCACCAGGTTCTGGTGGAACTCCCCTCCGATCACCGAGACGTTGTCGCCCTGGATCCGGATGCCGACATCGTCCATCTGGAAGCGGCCTGAGTTGACGACCAACCCGCGCACCAGGGGCCCCACAAGCAAGGCTTCTCGCGACACTCCGTCGCGGTTGTTGTGCTCGAACCGCCCGTTCTCCACCAAAACGGACTCGGCCCAGAGCCCGCCTCCAGTCCCCTCGACGACCAGGCCCTGCTCAAAGCTTGCCTCGAACAGGATGTTGGCCAGGGTGTTGTTGTTGCCGTTGACGATCTCGACAGCTCGGTGATCGCTGTTCACAAAGGCCGAGTTCTCGACGACCGACGAGTTGGTCTGGTAGAGGCGCAGCCCAGTGCCACAGTTGCGCACATACACATTGCGGATACGCCCAGCGACCAGCTGAGCATTTTGAGGGTCGAACGGGTCGGGCTCGATCTCGCGCCAAGGCGAGTAGATGCCGTAGCCCTTGCAGTTGAAGATGGACATGTCCCGAATCATCAAGGGGTTGTTGGACCGCAGGATTCGGATCCCGTCCATCGCTTGGTCCTGACAGTGAAGGAACAGCTTCTCGATGATCAGTCGCTGCCGTGTGTAGACCCCGGGGATCCCCAGCACTACCAGCGCATCGCCGGAAAAACCGGGGAGCGCCTGGATGGCGGTCCCGTTAACCGTTGCCCCGGTCGCTACCGAGTAGCCCATGGTCGTCCCACTGAAGACCGTACCTGCAACCGTAATGACGAGCGGCTCGGACACCATGTACTTGCCCGGCGGAACAATGACAGTCCCGCCGTTGGTAGGCACCGCGTCCAGCGCCGCCTGGAGCGCTGCCGTGTCGTCTGTGATGCCATCGCCCTGCGCCCCGTGATCCCGAACGTTGACCACCCACGAAGGGCTCGCTGCAGGACCGCAAGCCCAGGCAGAACCATTCCATTGGGCCACCTCGGAATTCGCACAGGACAAACTGGCGAGAGTATCGGTGTCGGTGTCGGTGTCCTGGTCAGCAGAGCAGAGCCACCGCCCGGTCAAGCCCTGGTACCGGGGGATCTCGCCAGGCAGACAGGGCAAGGAGTCCAGAGTGTCGGAGTCGCCATCACGGAGGTCGGGCGGCACATTGGTCACATCAGACCAGGCCACTCCAGGCGGGGTGCCCAACCAACTCCCGCTGCCGTCCACGACCACCTGACCATTGACCGACAGGGAGCTGGCATTGACCGTCCCGCCATCGACGTCTTGAGCGACGTTGGCTCGAAGAGACCAGGGAACCGAGTGCAGCTGACGGCGGGGGGACAGCGCTTCACCATCGAGCGTCAGCTGGAGCCACAGCGGCACCTGGGAGAAGAGGCCGTCGTGCAGGGGCTGCTGATTGCCCAGAACCACGCTGTAGTAACCCGCATCCAGGTCCAGACTGTGCGTCTCAGTCCAGAGTTCGCTCCCACCGGCCTCGGCGTCGAACAAGGCAAAGGCCAGTTCGTGGTTCCCGGTCAATGGCTCTCCCGAGTCATCGAACAATCGACCCTGCTGCGAGAAGAGACCCGGTGCCGCCTGGGCGGGCAGAGCCGCCAGTGTGACAAAGAGGACCAAGCCGACACACGAGCTTGTGAGCATGTGTACGAATGGGAGCACGGTGATCTCCTAAACACCGACCGGTCACCAAAACAGGCAGGAAGACAAGCGTCCCAGGGCGTGTTCGCTCCGTCAATGACCGTGTCTCCTGCGAGGCAGAGGCACTGCTCTCAGAATGGCCAACTACGCCGCCCGAGTTCCAGCGGTATCCGATCAGAGCGGCAACCAGCGCTGGCCGTCGCTGAACCCCCAGTGTCAGGAAGCTGCTTCCCAAATATGGGCGCCCCCGACAGGGGCTCCTACTGGAGGTCTCCAGCTGGAGCGGGAGCGCCACCGCGCTGTCCCGTCGCAGGGAACGGATGAACACCTGTCTGGTCGAGGTAACGTTCGAGCGCCCCCTCCAGATGACTCACATCCACTTCATCGAGCAGGTTGATGCCTGGACGCCCACCGCGCTCGTTGCTCAGAGCCAACACCTCATCTGTCCGTGTGACGAAGTCACGCTGGAAGCGATGCTGACCATCCGTGACCATGATCTTGTTGGAGACGATTCGGTCATTCTTGCCGACCATCCAGGCTTCCGAGATTACAGTGCGCTTGGGTTCTTCAACATCCCCACGCAAGACCGGCATCAGATCCATACCGTCCAAACCGCTCGGAGGAGTTGTCTGGGTCAACGACAACACCGTGGGGAAGAGGTCCACCGTGTTCGCCGGCATATGGATCCGACGCGGCTCAATTCCCGGCACCGACAGCAGCATCGGCACTCTGGCCACTGATTCAGAGAGCAGGTGGCCGTGAAACCGCAATGGGATTGCGATGGGGAGCATGCCCAGCGCCCCTCCCTGTTCCCGGGACAACTGCTCACCATGGTCTGACGTCACCGCAACCGCGATGGGCTCCCCTTCATCTTGGAGCCGGGCAAGCTCCTCCAGAAGTGGCGCCACACGATGGTCGAATGTCGCGATCTCGTGGTCGTACCCGTCAGCCGAGCTCGGGCCAAACCAAGGCACTCCAGGATCTCGAACTGTGGGCGTATGCGGTCCCAAGTAGTGCACCCACAAGAAAAACGGCTCATCCGTCGGCTTGGTTTTCAGCCATTCGAGCGCCTGGCGTGTTGCACCCAAGTCATCCGGGTCATGGGTCCCCTTCTCATGAAGGGCCACGAGCTCATCGAACTCACCCGTAATCCCGGTGCCCGGCAACGCCATGTGCAGCGGAGTAGCTGCCAAGGTCCGAATACCCCGTCGTCGAAGCCACCATAGGAGCGACGGACGGGGCTCCTCGGTCGGCAGACGGTACCAGTGGGTGACCATCTCACCCGGCTGCAGTTGCTGGCTCGCTTCGGTCACGGTCAGGTAACGCCAGGCCGTAGTGCGGGCCATCCGGCTCCATTTCAAGCGACGCGGATAAACTCCCCTGAAGTTGGCGGATAGAGCAACCGCAGTGGATGACCCCGTGGTGTAGGCGTTCTCGAAGACAACTGCACGCTCACTTGCCCACCGCTTCAAATTGGGCGTGGTCTCACGTGAGTAGCCATAGACGCTGGTGCGCTCGGCACTCACCGTGTCGACGGTGATCAACACAACACTGTGGGGCGAGGGTTTGGCTGCGACAGTGGTGCCTTCAGGCTCGGTCCAGGTCAACTCGCCAGTTGAGTCCCCCATGCGGCAGTCGTCGTCAATCTGGTTTCCGGGTTGCTCCCGAGCCCCCGGATGAACGTTCCGGGCCAACTCATCGCAATCACCGTCGGCAAGCAGCCCTGAATAGCCATCACGATCTAGGTCAAGCAGCCATCGACTGGTCTGTAGGGCCAGGCTGGAATACGGGCCTGCCTGGAGCTCTGCAGCCATCGTGCGGTCCACGAGCAACGGGCCGCTCAACACAAGACCTGCCACGAGCACCCACACAGCACGCGGGGCTCTCGAAGCCGAGGCCATCAGCTTGGCCTCCAGCTTCGGGGGCACGTTCGTCGCAACGGCCACGAGCAGTGAGAGAAGCGCAAGACTGCAAAGAGGTAGCATCGAAAACGGGTAGGTCACTGACAACTCGGACCGCTCTAGCGCCAGGCAGAAGCCAGCACCGAGAAGCCCAAGAAGCCCGATCCCCAGCCGTATTGGCATCGGCGCACTGGCACTAAACCCCCTGGGGTGCCCGCTACGTGGTTGCAGCAGCGCCCCCGCCACGACACCCACACCCGCGACAACGATGCTGATCACGAGTGCCAAGAACGCCACCTTGCGATACGCGGTGTTCAGGCGCACAAAGACCGAGAGCCGCTCCATCAGCGAGAACGCAAACACGCCGCCCAGGGTCGTCCAGAGGAGGACCTGCACCCGCCCAGACCGAGGCATCACTAGCCAGTACACACTAGCGATTCCCACAGACCATGCTGCGCCGGCGAGCAGACCAAGGCTGGTGGCGCCGAAGAGCGCTCCTATCGTGGGGTCGGCCTGCAGCAACGAGTCAACAGCAGCCAGCACCGCCAACAGTACAGGCGGGAGCCAAACCGCTGGACAAGCAAGAATCCTCGATGCGCTGCTCTCGGACGAGTTCGAGGGTCGGTGGGAACTCATGTCGGCGCGTGTAACACATTTGTAGTGGAGTCGTCACAAAGTAGCGGCGTCACCGGGAGCAGACTCGGAGCCTCAAGAGCGCCTCCACAGCCGACACCAGGCTGCGCAACGACCCCCATGATGTAGGGCTCTTGGCCGCTAGGGGATTAGCTGCCCATCCCCACCCAACCTGTCTGCCAGGGCAGCAGGCGGAGGCAGCACCCACATTTGAAGCAACGAGACGACCACCATCGTGCCGAAGCTGATGCCCATGAGCGCTCCACTGGCGATGACGACGTAGGCAAAGCTCGCGACGATCTTGGTCAAGTACCACGAGACGATGTCGCAGAAGATCGTCGCAAACGGCAAACCCACGATCGTGCACTTGAGCCAGACGGGCCGCAGGTAGGCGTGACTGAAGATGATGCCCATGATGAAGAACATGAACGTGATGCCCAGCAAGTGGGTGTGGGACACCCGCACCATCGTGTAGATGTCCATGCCGGTGTCGAGTTCCACCATGGCCATGACCTTGTCGTAGGACGTCAGGTCCGGGAGGTGTGGGTTGGTAGGAGCGTGGCAAGCATGGCAGCGCTGCTGGAAGATCGAAGAGACCGTCTCGTTGAAGGCCGTCTCCTCAGCCCCACTTCGCACCCAGGCAACGATGGCTGCCCGGTCCCCCTCGGGAAGCATCCCGGCCATGGGCCCCTTCAGGGCCGCCTCGAGCCGAGTGTCTGCCTTACTACCGCTGTAGGCGATGATGAGGTCATCCGCCGAGAACATCGGCTGACCATCCCGCCCGGCATGCGACGCAAAGACATAGATCATCGAGAAGATGTAGCCCACCGACAGCACAAGCAGCGTTCCCGTGTAGGCCACCCGTAGGCTCAGCGGTAGCTCGCGGAAGTGCAGATACAGGGGATGGGGTCGAGGTTCGGTCATGGCAGTCGCAACTCCTGGTGAGGACCCTAGCAAAGCTCGAGGCCGACGGGCTCAGCATCCAATAATGGCGGCCCAATACCGAGCTGGAGCGGCAGCTAGCCCACTTGTCCAGAGGCTTCGCTCAAGCGCCCCGTCGAGGCCGGAGCGCATTGCACACCCTTGTCGTCAGAAGCATCGATCAAGGCAACGAGGTGCGAGCAACATGCCTCGACAGTGAAAGGCGCCGCGACTTCGCGGGCGCGTTGCCCCATCTGGGCTAGAGCATCCCGACTGAGGTTCGAGATCTCGGCTGCGATCTTGACGGGGTCTGGGTCGACGAGCAGCCCAGCACCTGTACCGTCCAGGAGCTCGGGCAAGGCTCCAACACGCGTAGCAATCACCGGGATCCCGTGTGCCATCGCTTCGAGAACTCCCACAGGCAGGTTGTCCTGAAAAGCACTCTCATCCACTGGGTCTGGCAAGAACACAAACGCGTCGTGCTCCACAAGAAAGTGGGACTTGGCCTCGCCGAGAACCACGCCCTCGAGCGTCGCTGACAGCTGGCGGGAAGCGATCTCCTCTGCCACGCACTCGGCGTCTCTACCAGCCCCTGCTATGGCGAGGGTCGCCCCAGGGATTGCTTCCAAGACATCAAGAGTCCGCTCGAGGCCCTTGTTCCAAAGGAGTCGTCCCATCGTGCAGAGACGAGGCGACTCGTCAGCGGAGCCAACTCCAGCGGCCGGAGCGATGGCCGCGAACACACCGAGAGGCACCTCGGCGACTTCGTGGGGCGCGACGAGCGTGCGGAGCTTTCGGGCAAGAAACGGGCTGGTCGCGGCAAGAGCACCACTGCGGGCCACCAGCCTTGCTACTTGCCCGCCTCCGGGAAGGCCCGCGAGCAAATGAACATCGGAGCTGTGGGCCAGGTGGATCAAGCGGGGCCGCTCCTCGACCGGCACGCCTCGAACGGCCAGCGCTGCCGCGAGACCGCCCGGAACAAGCCAATGGGTCAAGACAACGTCCGGCTTCCAGGCACGAAGCATGCCCCGAACCGCCAACACCATCTTCACCACCAGGCCCGGCACAGCCGCCACGGCGGTCGGCGCACGCTTGATGCGCTCCCAGATGCCATCGCCGCCGGTAATCTGAAGGGGTCTCAGTCCCAGCCCCGGGTAGCCAAATCGATGAACCTGAACGCCCTGCCACTCCTCAATCCCGGTCTCCCCTTCTGGGGTTGCGGGCGTGACCACCCGCACCTCAGCCCCCGCCGCGACCAACCCCCGGGCGAGGTCGTGAACGAAGAGTGCGTGAAAGTCGTCCCGGTGAAATGGATAGGACGAGCTGACGATCATGACTCGGCGCCCCAACCAGGGCCCAGTCACGGCTGAATCTCAGCTACCACAGGCGCGCTGGCAGGCGCGCCGAACAGTCGGTGGGAGAGCGTCGTGCGGACAATGACCCGTCCGGCGTACCAGCCGTAGACGAGCGGATTGGCCGCTAGGCGTGACACCCCATGTTCCCGAATTCCTCGCACTGTCACGGGCACCTCGAGAATGTTGAGACCAGCGAACGCACACAGGAGGATGCTCTCGTGTGTGTACGTAAAGTTCGCCTTCAGCTCCATGGCAGCCAGCGCAGCACTCGAAAACGCACGAAAGCCACACGAAACGTCAGCGAGTGGCTGACCGATCAGCCCAGAGACCCACCGAGCCACTCCGGCGTTGCCCCACCTGCGGGTCCGCTCCATCCGCGGAACCAGGTTGGGGTCGAGAAAACGTGATCCGAGGGCCAGATCTGCAGCGCCGCGACGAATCGGGTCCACGAGAAGGCCCATCTCGTTGGCGTCGAACTGGCCGTCGCCATCGATGTGAACAACCAGATCGGCCCCGGATTGGCGTGCATCGGCAATGCCCGCTCGGAAGATCCGTCCGAGACCGATGTGCTCGGGGCTGCGCCAAAACCGAACGCATGCTTCTTCGTTGGCCAGCGCCTCGCCGATCTCGGAGGTGCCGTCCGTAGAGCCATCGTCCAGGATGAGGACACTCAGCCGGTCATCTTCACGAAGCAGCCTCGAGGCCGCCTCCCGAGCAGTGCGCACAACCACCGCCAGAGTGGGCGCTTCATTGCGTGCCGGTATCTGAATTCGCAGGTGCATCGGCTGACTTATCCGGTGGAGGGGTATACAACTCATCGAGACGATCCACCAGGCGTCCTTGAAGCTCCAACCAACGATTGAGACGCCGTTGCATGTCGCTGAACTGCTCCGGTTCGAGCTTGCTCAGGTCGTTGCGTTCATCCTGATCGACGCTGATATCATACAACCAGCACCGATTCATCCGGCGGTTACAAACAAGCTTGTGCGGCCAATGGGCGAGCGCAATCTTGGGGGCGTATTTTCCGTCCGCAGTCATCGCTGTCAATCGCTCCCGGTTGCGCACAGCATCTCCTTGCTTGCCACCGGTCAGGAAATTGAAGAACTCTTTGCCCCGAAAGTTAAACGCCTCCGTAACCAAATCGCGGGTCGAGGGTCGCTGGAGCGTCGAGTAGAGAGAGCGCCCCTGCGCGAGCAGCCTCTCTGGGAGCGGTACGTCGAGAGCGTCGAAAATAGTGGGCATGACATCCAGGTGCGAGAAGTGCTGCCCCTCAATCACGCGGCCAGTTGGTATGCCCGGGCCAGATACGAAAGCGGGTATCCGAGAGATGACATTGTGAACGTGGACGTGGTGGTAGAAAAACTTCTTCCCGTCGATCTTCTCGCCCAGGCCCTCTCCATGATCAGCAATGACAATCACCAAGGTCTCATCGGCAGCAGGCTGCTCGTAGAACCACTTCATGAACTTGCCCAATGCGTTGTCCATGTAGGCGACCTCAGACAAGTATTTTTCGCGCTTGCTCTCGCCAAAGTCGAAACCCTTATGTGACCTCCACTTCTTGTGTGGCTCATAGAGATGGACCCAGCCGAAGAAGCTGTCCCCATCCTTGATCGATGCCTTGACTTTCTTTCGAAGGGTTCGGAGACCGACCTTGCTGTTCTTGTGCTTGTGCACCACCGCGTCGCGCGGGAGAAAGAAGTCGGTGATGGTGGTCCTGTCGAACCACTTGGTCTTGGGGCGCGTGTAGATGTGCTCGTCGAACCGATCCCGGATGTGATCAAAGAGCCGATGTTCCGCCCAGTACGAGGACAGGGCCAGCACCGACGGCGACTGGGAGCTAAACATGCCCCCATACGCGAGTGGCGTCGCCGGATATTGCGCCACGCTGTCGGGTAGATAGAGGCCATTGGCCCGCCACTTGTCGAATCGCGGAGCAATCTCGGGGTCAGACCAGGTATCAGATCGCGTTGACTCGAGCACAAACAGCAAGACGTTCTTCACCTTGTCTTCGGGGTCCCGGGGTGGCGCCAGCGCCCCGAAGTCACCCGGCGTGTCGACGGGGTAGAGCCCTGCTTTGCCCGACCCATCGAACCGAACGAAGAAAGCCGACTCGCCGATCACCAGCCCGCCACCCGGGAGAGTCTGGGCCGATGCCATCGGGATGTGGGATAGAGCGCCGACATAACGCAACGCGCCCTCGCCAAATGGCAGCACGGCTGCGATGGAGAGCAAGATCAAGACCCCAAGGCCGACCGTGACACGACGCAACTTGTCGTGTTGCAGCAGCGGCCACAAGAGCCACACCGAGAGAACCGCCGCACATAGAGCGAGGTGGCCATGAAACTGGCGGTACGTGAGCTCGAAAGACACGTTCACCGCAATCCCACATACGAGCCCGAGCGCCATGATCCAACGACGCCAAGGCAGAGTTCGTTTCGAGCCGAAGCACACAAACCGCACGCAGACCGCGAAGACGATGGGTAGCAGAACGAAGTAAGCGGTCCGCATCAACACGTAGTGCTCAGAAGCGCGAAAGCCATCGCCCTGCACGAGGGTGTTTTGCCAGCTCACACCAAACAGCAACGCCACTAGGGGCCAAACCCACTCACTGCGCAGAGTGAAGCGTCGAGAAAGAAACCGGACGAAGATCACAACCGGAGCCAGATGAACCGCAACCATGGTGCCGACCATCGCCACACACGCCGCTGCGTATGTGAGACGACCCACGTCATCAAAGGGAATGGAGACACCAAAGAACACAGCGTGGACTGTTTCCATGGCGCAGAGCACCACCACAACCCAGACGAGCGCTCCCCAGCCCGGCGTACTAGCGGTCGTTACTTCTTCCGACACTCAAGCACCATGAAGCCACCAAAGCGGGCAAAGAGAGACGACCGCAGGCGCCGCTCAAGCCAACAAAGACTCGGGCCAAGAACTGGCCAGCTCACCATCGACGGCAGAGTCGTCGCGATGCGCACGCCATGCAATTGGACGAGCTCCAGGCTCTCCGGGAGCTGCTCAATCATCTCGTCGGGGCTGTAGAACCTGAAAAAGACCTGATTGTCGTCGATACCCTCGGCAATCGCATGGCCACCCCGAAGTCGGCGGATCAGGTACCGCAATGACTGTCGGTTGTAGAGCCCGATGAACGAGCGGCCACCCGGTCGGAGCACGCGTCCCATCTCCGACAGAGCCAACGCGAGGTCCGGCACATGGGACAAGACCTTGAACGAATAGCTGACATCGAACGTCTCGTCTTGAAAAGGCAACTCTGTGGCCGAGGCCTCCTGGACCTCTAAGCCACGTTCACGGGCAAGAGAGAGCATGCCCGGCGACAGGTCAATTCCCACAGCCCGCTTCGCCGCAGGGGCCACCCGTTGGAGTATGAGCCCTGTCCCGCACCCAACCTCGAGCGCATCCAGGCCTCCCACTGCGTCGATGACCAGCTCCGACTGCAACTCATCGATGAGCACGTGGTAACCCTCGTGTCGGCGATCCTCGTAGGTCTTCGAAAACTCATCGTAATACTCGCGGTTTTCGATACGAGCAGCTCCCGTCTCAGACCGTGTCATAGATTCTCCCCATCTCTCCGGCGGCGAGCTCGGCGCTAAACCTCGCCGCCACGTGTTCTCGTAGCGACTCGGCCGCAGCCATGCGATCCGCGTCGCTGTTGGCAAATGTCAGAATTCGCTCCGCCAGCTCCGCCCCATCTCGCCCAAGCAGCATGGAGCGGAGTTGGACCGGCGTTATCTCATTCATGGGCGCAAGATCAAGAAAGAAGACTGGCTTTCCAGCCGCCATCGCCTCAAGTGCCACGAGCGGTGCGTCGACCTTGGTGTACAGATTCTCACACGGAATCACCAGAGCATCAGCGGCCGCGAGCAGATCAACAAAGGGGTCGTAATCGAACCGGATGCTCGCCCTCTCTCCATAGGCTGAGAGGTGCTCATCGTAAAACTCTTGCGCCCGGTCTCGCGTGTCGACCCCCTTGAGACGAACCGAGAAGTGGAAACGCACCTTTGGGCTGCCGTCCAGTACCTGGGTAGCAATCTGGGCCAGATGAGGCAGCGCCCCACCATGGTCGATGTCACCGGCAAAGAGCAGATGGAAACACTCCGGATCTTCTCCGAGACGGCCAAGCGCCTCCGCGCGATCCGGGAGAAGCAAGTCATCTGCGATCGCAGGGCGCACGAGGCGAAGATCGCGACTGGGAGCGCGCTCCTTCACTTGGGCGAGGGCGTGCTCGGAGCCCACTGTCACCACGTCGCCAAAGAGCAGAGAGCCGACCTCTTCATAGTCTCGTGGACGCGAGAGCACCGTCTGCACAAAGCCCACCCCCGGGCTCAGCCGCTTCAACCAACGAACCATGGTGCTTGCGCGCCGGTTGGGCGCAAAAAAGAAGTGGATGGCTCGGTACTCATACCGGTGGAGAAACAACCAGATAAACATCCAGAGGTTCTCCACGAGGCGCCCACCGAATGAACCGGCCGAGCGCCACGCCCGGCAAATCTCGACTCCTTCGGGGAGTGCCTCGCGGGCGCGGGCAGGATTCGCCACGCACACCGCAATGTCCGACGGGTCGAGGTGACTGACGAGCGCACGCACAAAGGTCTTCGAACCATCATTGAACGGTGGTTCGAGCGGCTTGGAGACGAGCAAGACGCGACGCTTCCCCGGGCCCACCCCCGCCCCCGTGAGGACCCCTGCCAGCAACAAGACAGCCACGTGGGAGACAAAAGCGATGCTCAACAGCAGCAGAGTCCAGACCCTACCCTCTGGAAGTACCTGCCCCAGCGATGAGCTGATCACTGCACCAAGACCGGTGGCGAGGACGACAATGAACCAAAAGCCAAGCGAGAAGCGACTGCCAAAGTTGCGGACGAGCCAGAGCAGGGCACCAACAAAGACCACTGTTCCTGCCGCGGTCGTGGCTATGGCTGCGCCCACGATCCCCTGCGTCGGGATGAGCGCCGAGGCCACCATCACCTGAATCGCCAACGTGCCAAGCAACATGAAGGTGGAGACACCAGGACGACCTGCCCCGCTAATCATCGACACCGTTAGGTTGAGCAGCGTCAAGGTACCGAGCGCAGGGATCAGCCACACGAGCGCCGCGGCAGCCGGCAGATATTCAGCCGGATAGAGAAACAGCACGATGCGGTCGGCGACGGGCACAGTGACCGCACACATCCCGGCTACGAGCCCCAGAACCATGGCGGTGGCTCGTGAAGATGTCTCAGCCCGTTGTTCGCGGACCTTCGGGTCGTCGCCGTGGAGCTTGGCAATGGTCGGAAACATGACCAGCGATGCCGTGACCATAATGAAGTACGGGATCCGCGCGATGGACTGTGCAGCCGTGTAAAAGCCAGTGAGCAGGTTGGCCTCGTCGGGCGCTGCCAGGCGTTTGAGAAGAAAGATGTCGGCGTTCAAGACGAAGTTCAAGAACAGGGCCACTGCGAGAACTTTGGCGGCAAATCCAGTGAATTGCCGCACCGACAGATCGATGGCCTCCCCTCCCTCACCACGGCCCACGAGGACAAAGGACAAGAGCAAGACGGCAAAGGCCGCAGCGGCGAATCCAACAATGACCCCAGGAACGCCATAGCCCATGTAGACGAGCGCCACGATGGCGCTCACCTTGAGGATCGAGAACGACACGTCGAGGATGGCCTGCTTGACGAACCAGCGACGCCCATTCAGATAGCCCACATTGATGGCGTAAAAGGCGTAAATCAGCGTAATGACTGCCGCACCCCGCAAGAGCGGCACCAGCGTCTCATCGCGGAAGAATTCACCGAGTAGCGGCGCAGCAACGACATACAGAGACAAGGCAGGAATACAGAAGACGGCCTGGTAGAAGAAGCCGCGGCGGCGTACTGCAGACTCGCTGCCAGGACGCCCTGCCACAAAGTGGCTCACCGTCTGCAGCGTGCCATTGATGAGCACCATGTTGATGAGCGAAACAACAGCAAAGAGCACGCCGTAGATGCCGAACTGCTCCGTCGTGAGCAAGCGGCTGAGCGAGAGGTAGAGGGCATAGCCAGCCACCAAGAAGACCATCTTGGCGACAAAAATGGCCGCGGTGCCTCGTGCGAAACTGGCCACTAGTCCTCCTGGTAGCTTGAGCGCCGGCACATTCGAAGGCCTGCGGGAAGGCCAGCAACGTGCTTTGGGCCCTGGGGATGCCGCTCACCAGAGCGAACTCAGGGCCGCCGAGCGGACCTATACACTACGCAAGCCCTTCTTGCACACCTGACCAACGGCCCTCTGTTCTGCTCCAGCCAACGGCCTCCGAGCTCTGGATCGACTGCGCCCGAGTCCGCTCGACCAAAGCATCCAGAGTGTATTGTTGCCCTGATGGCAGACAAGGAAGCCGCTCCAAGCACCCAACCGATGTCTCAATCCGCCAATCCAGACGAGCGACTCGGACGCATCCTGCTGATTGTCGCCGTCGCTCTCGCAACGACACTTCGGCTTTTTGACCTGGACCGCTCCGGTCTAGTCAATGACGAACTGTCGAGCTGGACGAGAGCCAATCTCGTCGGTCTTGGCGAGGTGCTCTCCGTGGCCCGCGGCGATGTGCACCCGCCCCTCTACCAGCTCTTGTTGTGGGGATGGATCGGGCTGTTCGGAGACAGCGAGACCGCCCTGCGCCTTCCCTCGGCCATCGCCAGCTCAGGGGCCGTATTGGCCATCGGCGTCCTCGGCCGACGGCTATTTGGCCCAACCGAGGGAGCGATCGCAGCTCTGTTTGCAGCGACTGCACCGGGGCTGGTGCTTTACGGCCGATTCGCCCGGTCCTACGGGCTCGTTCATCTGCTCACAGTGTTACTGGCAATCTTGGTCGTTGGCTGTGCCGCTCGGGTCGCTTCAGGAGCTCGGCCACGAGCTGGGAACTTGCTGCTCATGGGCCTCTTGGCGGGGCTAGCCCTCTACACCCACTATCTCTCGACTCTCCTGGTCGCCTTCTTCGGGACCGCACTCCTGGTCGTTGCCGTGACTCGGAATCGGCCCGCTCTCCCCTGGATTCTGGGCATCGGCCTGGGAGTTGCTCTCCTCTTTGCTCCCTGGCTACCCATGTTCATGGAGGACCTCCGCGTCGGGGGCCTCAAGTTCGCCAAAGCGCCCGGTCTCTCGGACCTCATGAAGCTCGGACGCCTCGGGCATTCTCATTGGCTGCTCGCCGGGGGCGTCGCCCTTGCGCTGCTGATCCGCGAGTTCTCTTCCTCAAAGAGCCATACGCCCAAGGAGCCTCGACCGGCAGCTGTCTCCTTCGTCCTACTTTGGCTGTTCGGCCTGGGAGCGGTGATGTGGCTCTACTCCCTCCGCTCCTCCATCTGGACCGGCCGAAACCTCAGCCTGCTGAGTCCAGCCGTTGCTCTGCTGTACGCACGTGTCTTGGTCCAACTGGCTGGGGCCCACCGTCCGGCGGCCCTGATTGCCGTGGCTCTCACCCTCCTCACTTGTGGCGTCGGAGCCAGCAGTGGAACTCTATTGGGAAGTATGCCTGCGGGTGACTTTCGGTCTGCAGCGATGGTGCTTGCTGAGCAAAGTGAGGAGAACCGAGCTGCCGCAGTGGTCACTCTTTCCAACCACCCGAAATACTTCCGTTACTACTTTAGGTCGCTGGACAACCCCATTGAGGAGGACCGTTGGGCGCGATCATCAAAAGCGGCTGAGGCTGCTGTTCGGGAGTTGTCTAGAGACCATCGATTGGTTTGGTTACTGTCCGGCCATAAGAAGTTCTCGAAGAAGCGGCTCAAGCAACTGCGCAAGCGGTTCCGTGTCGTAGAAGACCACAAATTCCACGGGTCGAGAGCGTTGCTTCTGGAGCTCAAGTGATTCTCATGGACCAGCCGATCGAACCATTGACTGCACTCTTCTCAGCTTGGCCCTAGAGCAGGCAGGCATAGGGTCCCTGTGCGCACTGAGCACCCGCCTCATCAAGGCAGCGCTATTTCGGTGTCCGCGACCACAATGCTGTAGGCATTTCCAGCATCTCCATTGAGGTCCTGCTCCGGCGGGATGAACACTCGGAGACGGAGGGTCTCAGTGGCTGTCGCCGTGTGTACGAGCGCAGCACCACCGACGCCATCCGCTACAGACTCGGCTAACAGATTCGGCGGGACCTGACTGTCATAGAGTTGAGCGCGGAGGTCGCCTTCGCTGCGATCAAAGGAGAGAAGAAGGGCATAGGTGCTGTCTGCCGCAATAGTGCGCTCGAACCAATCTTCATCGCACGAGGGACAAATCGTGACTGAGCCATCCCCCATGAACAGGCCACTCCCCATGTCGGTGGCAACCTGGCAGGTGTTGTTGCTCTCGTAAGCATCGGATCCACAAGGTGTACACGATGGATCCGGAAGACAATCGCTGACGGCTGTCTCCTCGTCGTCGTCGTCGCCCGTGTCGTCGTCGCCCGTGTCGTCGTCGCCCG
>MDTE01137630.1_pt1 | contig 30127 bp, 24 predicted proteins | sample 811231 | NCBI WGS metagenome assembly MDTE01 (sample SAMN05326651, study PRJNA326480) | marine metagenome | isolation source: seawater | place: Indian Ocean: Red Sea | collected 2010 | reverse complement strand
CCAACTACTAATTCTCCGTTATCCCATATGCTTGCTATTCTAGGTAAATGCTCCTCCACTTCTTGTTTTGAATCCAAACGTAGGAATTCTCCATTATCCAAAATAACCCATGGTCCTTCGGCAATATCACATGGAGTAATCGCACAGGCCTTTCCTGGTCTCTCGATTTTCATTTGCGTACCAATTGTAATAAAATCATCCAGTACTGCCATCGTTGCAGGATTGCATGAACCAGCGGCTAATCCGGAAGGTCTCGCTCTACCGTATCTTAATCTGAAGCCACCGGGTTCTGAAGGATTTCCAAAAACGGGGCGGCCAGCGATGATGTCTTTCATGAATTTATCATTCGGCTTTACTAATTTCGATTGAAAACCCTGCTGTTCGCCATCACCCTTTTTGTTTCGAGCCGCAAATGACGAAATAAATTCCCATCCAGGCACTTTCATACGTTCAGTATGTTTCCGAATTTTTGGAGCCTTTAGGCACATGCCTTCTCCAATGACCAATAAAACGCCTCCACGAATTCTTGTATCATCGATATTCCTCACTCGACCGTAGCCGGCACATTCAATCGACTCTGTGGATTCTCCGTTGATCATGATAGGGCATGCGCGTACAATTTCTTCAATTTCGTTTGGTGTGGGTCTGTATTGCAAATTTCCACGATAGAGGGCAAATTCTTCCTTTACTCTCTCTATTTCAGGCTGTGTAGGCTGGTATGGACTTACATCAAGTTTTCTTCGAATCATATCAGCGATTAGAACAGCAAGTGCTTGGGCTGTACCTCCTGCAGCTCGTATTGGGCCTGCGAAATGGACAGATACAAACGGGCTTCCGTCAATGTTGGAGAGCAATTTCACCTCGCTAATTCCTTCTAATGGCGCGACAAGGACGGCTTCGGTAAGGATGGCAAGCCCTACTCTTAGTCCTACATCGATGCATTTCTGCAAATGATGTCCGTTTTCCCTGCATTGAATGGCTACATGTTGCGCCATTTGGATGGAAGTCACCTCTCGGTCAAATTCTGAGAGCATTTTTCGAATCTCATCAGCAATGGGTAAACCTTCAAGGTGATCCACCAACAGTTTTTCTGTCCGGCTTGCCAGGTCGGCAGCCCTTGGTATCTCGACAAAATTTTGGTGGTCTAACCCTTGTTTTCGTGCTTGTTCTCCTAACTTGTAAAGAATTTCTGTTTCCTCATCCAGGCGTTTCTGATAGTTGTCTAATTGCCTTTGTATGGTGGTGTCATCCATGACTATGTCTTTCTCAGCCATGGCGTTCACACATATCTCGTCGGCGACGATTTATGAGGGCTTCCTTGTTGAATTTATTGAGCAATGATTATTGATGTTGTCCCAAAAGCGAGATTCATGACCGTTCATCAATCAATGAGGGCAAAATCTTCTTGGAAGAAATTAAGAGATTTTGTTCATACATTGGCTTTTCTAGATGGAGGTCATGATGAGGCATTTACTCTTGCTAGTGGAAGGAAAAGCCGATGGTTTTTCGATTTAAAACCGGTGATGATGCATCCAGAATCTGCCCGCCTTATCGGTATGCTCATTAACGAAAGGTTGGATGAAATACAATGTGATTATGTCGGTGGTTTGGAACTGGGAGCGGTTCCTTTGACGGCGATTGTTGTCACAGAAAACGGAAATAATTCAAGGCAGGGTTTCATGATTCGGAAATCCGATAAAGGAAGAGGGGGAAGAAAAACAAATAATCCACCTGGAATAGAAGGTGTTGCTTTGAAAGATGGTGGCCGAGTCATTATTCTTGAAGATGTAACCACGACTGGAGGTTCTGCGATTCAGGCCGTTCAAAAGATTCAGGAAAGCACTGCTTGTGAGGTAATTGGAGTTATTTCGATTGTTGATAGAGAAGAAGGAGGTGCGGAGGCATTTGAGGCTGCAGGAATTGCTTTTGAGAGCCTTCTTTCCCGCAGTGATATCAGCGGATAGGTGCTTTTTTGCGAGAAATTTTGCCAACTCAAACATCTCGGTTAGATTCCGCCATAGAAAACATGCTTACGTTTGCGACTGGGGCATCGCGATTGGCAACACCATGGAAAGTTGCACTGATCAGAGCTCAAGCACTTACCAATACACCACTTCCAAACGGTTTGATTGTTGATCCTGCTTGTGGAAGTGGGATTCAATTAGCAGCCTTTGCTTCCGCGCTTGACAAATCATGCATTGGAATAGAACTCTCAGAACCAACAGGACAGCATGCCGTTAACAATCTTGCAGGGATTTTTTCTCAATGCAACTATCAAAATGAATGGGCTCTCTATGTTGGAGACGGGCGTAAGCCTGAGGATTTAGAAAAAATAATCAGTGAGGATTTGGTTGTGAGTTTTCTTCATCTCGACCCAGCGCGTCCTGAGAATTCGAGAACCCACGCTCTTGATGAAATGGCGCCTAACCTAGATGAGATCCTTGAAGCATGGAAGCCATATTTTCAAGAAAAACCTGCAATAATGTTAGATTTATCTCCGCGACTTTTGGATGTTCAAAGATTGGAAGTTGAATCAATTGTTGAAAGGTATTTCCCAGGAATTGAAAAAACGTGGGAGTGGGTTTCCCGGGGTCAAGGGCGTGTGGATCGTCTTGCGCTTTGGCTGGGTTTGGCTGCGGAACAATCGCCACATCGATTTGTAAGGGTTCCATTCGCTGAGCATCAAGATTTGGAAGTCATTCGCGGGGTTCGAATAGATGCAACTCAGCGGAAACGAGAACATGCCGATTTACACAAGGGCGATTATTTGAGCATACTTGATGCAGCCTTGGTTGCTTCAGGGCTTGCTGAACAATGGATTCAACAGGTTTTACCAACCGATGAGTGGAACTGGGTTGTTGATTCTGGTAGACGACCGACAATACTTCACAGAAGTCCTCTCAATTACGTATATGACTCGGGTCAATCTCTCATTCAATCGACTGGAATGGTGATTGAAAAGTTTGGTAACGGGTTCGAGGAAAAAAATCTGGAAACATGGCTTGCGGCAATGAAAACTCATGGAATTGGAAAAATCACTTTACGTTTTTCTTTGCAACCAGAAATTCAACAAAAAATACAACGATATATTGCATCGAATTTGGATAAAAAGACGAAGAAAGAGGGTTTTCTTTGGGCGGATGAAGCAGGAATAATCTATCTTTGTGCATAAAAAAAACAGGTTTTTGTGACGATTTTATATTTTTTCTGTATCGCGGTTTTGATATATGGGAGGCGAGTCGCAAAGCCGCTCGACATTAGTTTGTGTGCTCCGAGGGTATCAAATGGCAAAGGAAGAAGAACTAGGAGAAGACTTCTCTTACCTCATTCGTATAGCGAATACCGATATTGATGGACTCAAAGCACTCAAGACCGCACTCACGTCCATTCGCGGTGTCGGAAATCGAACGGCCATTCAAATTTGCCATCAAGTAAACATTCCCCCTTCCACTCTCGCAGGTTCTCTATCCAAAGAACAACAAGAAGCACTCAGAGAAACCTTGGAAACATACAATCAAAACGTCCCAGAGTGGATGTTGAACAGGCAAAGAGATCCAGAAAGTGGAGATGAATTGCACCTCATTGGTCAAGATTTACGCATGGTTTTTGATGATGACATTTCTCGCCTTCGTTCAATTAAGAGCTATCGAGGAATTCGACATGCTGGAGGCCACAAGGTTAGAGGACAACGTGGCCGATCAAATGGCCGGTTTGGCTTAGCACTTGGTGTGCAAAGAAAGAAGTGATGAGGCATTACCATGGGACATCCAAAATTTTCTCGACCGAAGTATGACACGCCCTCCCATCCTTGGAAGGCTCAAAGAATTGAAGAAGAACATGCACTCAAAGCCAATCACGGTTTGAAAAGAATCGGAGGCATGAAAGAAATTTGGAAAGCAAAAAGTCAACTTCGACGACACAGGCAACAAGCCATGAAACTCATCGGAAGGGTCGACACTTCTGAAGGTCACTGGATGCGGGAAAAAGACAGTCTCTTGAGCTCGTTATTCCGAAAGGGCCTGATCACTTCCGACGCCATTCTTGACGACATTCTCAAACTTAGTGTTGAGGATGTTCTCAATCGGAGATTACAAGCGCAAGTATACTACAAAGGTCTTGCATCATCCCTCAGGGAAGCACGGCAATTGGTCGTACACGGTCACATCTGTGTTGGCGACCAAAGAGTGACTATTCCCTCATATGCGGTAAATCGTGACGAAGAAGACATGATTCAATACCATCCCAGAAGCCCACTTAACGACGAAAACCACATCATCCGCCAGACTATTGAAGGCATGCGCTCAAATGCTGAATATGCTGCTGAAGAGGTAGATCCTGAGTTTGCCCAGTCAGACGCAGAAGTGGTAGCGGAAGCTGCAGGAGATGCACCAGCAGCAGAAGATACGATTCCTGGAGATGATGCGTGATGACTCGAAAAGCAATCATCAACATTTACTCCTCTTACAATAACATCTTATTGACAGCCACAGACCTAACAGGTGCCGAAACTATCGCTACCTGCTCTGGCGGTCAAGTTGTCAAATCCAGTAAAGATAGTGGTGGGCAATTTGCGGCTACTAGAGCAGCTGAAAAAATGGCAGACCAATTGAAAGAAAAAGAATTCACTCAAGTGATTATCAAATACCGTGGACCTGGTGGAAATAAATCAAATAACACAGGTCCAGGCGCTCAAGCCGCAATTCGAGCCCTCACAAGAGCGGGGATGGTCATTACACGAATAGAAGACGTGACCCCAATCGCACATGATGGTACAAAATCAAAAGGTGGCCGCAGGGGCCGAAGAGTTTGAAGAGGAGATAGCATGAAGGCAAGTGTCGTTGATGGATGGCCTAAAAACAACCGAATTAGAATCCATATCACAGATGCTAACGCTTCTGAAGTGAATTCAATACGCCGAACAATCCTTTCAGATGTTCCAAAAATGGCTATTACCAAAGTTCGATTCGAGCAAGGTACAATCGAAGAAGATGGGAAAATTTTGGAGTCTGTGAATGTACTTCCCGACGAAATGTTGGCCCATCGTCTTGCAATGATCCCTATTCCAACCTATCTTGATGAGTTTTTATTCCCCCAAGATGATCCAAATAATGCAAACAAGCCCGAAGAAGAGTGGGGAAGTCCACAATCAGAGATTATCTATCACTGTTCGATTAAAGGACCTTCTGATTCAGAGAGCGTGACCGTATATGCTGGAGACATGAATGTCTTGGGTGAAACAAAATTGCAAATCAAGGAAGAGCATGCAAAAATTCCACTTACAACACTCTCCACAGGCCAATTCTTGGAATTTTACGCTTACGCCTCTCTAGGAAGAGGTCGTGACCATGCAAAGTGGAATCCTGCCGCTGCTGTTGCTTTTGAGCCAAGAATGAAAGCAGTGCTCAATGATGCGAAAAAGGCAAAAGTTCTGTTTGATCTTAACCTTACCTCCAAATCAGGTAAATCAATTGACTCATCCTTGTTTAAGAATAAAGTTTGTGAAGATATCAACGATGTCATCGATTTGCAAAAAGCCATGCACCAAGTAGGCTATGGAACTGGTAGAGAAGATGCATTTGCGAACGCTATCACCCTAGAAGAAATGGCTGGGGAGTTTGTATTAACCTACGAAAGTGATGGTTCTCTTGAACCTGCTGAAATCTTCAATCAAGCTTGCAAAGAACTTGCAGGTCGGTTTAACACTATTCAAGAGGATATCGCTCTTGCATTGAAGTGAGAATCGTAACCGTCTTCAACTATGAAATGGATTTGACGTCATGCCAGAGGCCTGCGTTAGTATCGGGGGCCATTTGACCTTACTATTTTCCATCAGGGATCAATCACTGCTTCCTCGCAGACAAGGCTCAACAGGAGCAGGGATATGCCTCGAACAAGGCGTTAAAGTTACTGTGAAGACATCAAATTCATCCGATGAAAAGCCACATTTCCAAATTAAACTCATATCGAGTGAGGGGGAAACAATTGATGGAAATAAATCGATGTATGCATCACTCATTGAGGCGTTTTTGAGTACACACAGAATCAAGAAAACTCAAGACCACGAGGTTACTGTAGAATGCGCTCTTCCATTGTCTCAAGGATTCGGTATGTCTGCCGCTGGTTTGTTAGCCTGTTCAATTGCACTTGGAGAATGCTATGATTGCGGTGAAATCGGAGTGCTTGCCCGTCTAGCACACCGCATAGAAAGACAACATTCGGCGGGATTAGGTGATGTGCTTGGCATTTGGGCTGGAGGTGTAGAAATAAGAACCGTTCCCGGTGCTCCACCATATCCTGGTAAAGCAAAAGGATTCAGCATACAAAAAAAAGGCTTGTTGGTCTGGCAAGGTCAAAAACAAAAGCACACTTCGACATACATTGATCATAAAGGTTGGAAATCAAAGATTTCGAATGCTGGTGATGCTGCTATGCAACGCCTAACTCAGCACAAATGGAATAAATCAATTTGGCCGATATTGCTCGAAGAAGCAGACAACTTTTCTCGAAATTCGGGAATGCTTGAAGATGCAGGTCGAAATAATCTTCTCAGCCAAATTAACCTTCAACTTGAGAATGAAAATCTGCATGATAATTATAGCGCACATTTATGCATGATTGGAACATCAGCAATTATTTTGCCAAGAGAATTAGATCGTCAGGAACAAAACCTTGAACAACTATCTCAAAGTCTTCAAAATATCGGCTTAGAGACATTATCCGTTTTGATGCAATGAGTCGAGATCGAGTGGACCCTGATCGAGTAAGATAACTCCTGGAAGGTGCAAATTTTCAGAAAAGCCATGTCTGAAAATGATTGCACCTTGGCCCCATGTTTCAACATATCTGAGCGTCTGTTTTTTCATTTTCTTTCGTTGAAAATTGACATCTGCTCCGTAGAAGTGTTTAGCATCAATCCATGCAATCGGCTGATCATTGATTTTTACATGATCAAGAAAAAGAACGTCAGGAGTATTCACCGGTCGACCATGTTCGGCCAATTGTTCTGCTACCATTTCTTCTTGACGTCGTAAATTTACGCCACGGCTTTCAAACCAATCTGAAATGATGTCCTCAAATTTATCTGCACGTATCTGAGTCTCACTCTGATCAACATTGCTTACTCTATCGGCGGCTTCTGCCTCAGTGAACTCATTTCTTTCCCTCTGGGAAAATTGGCTTGGGTTTCTCAGTGACTCTTTGATTTTGTTTTTTGACCATCCTTTTTCTTTGAGAATCTCACGAAATATATTCATTGGGGGGAAGTCAAATCTTTTTGATAATTGAATAATCGTCATCCCTTCTTTGTACAATTTGTACATCGCTTTTGACCGAGATTGCATCTTGTAGTGCCCGTATACTGTTTTTTGTTGTAGGAGTGCATTTCTCAATGAAAGCGATTGGTCGATAGAGATATTCATTCCCGAAATCGATTGACTTATCTCATTTACACGAGATTCAGATAGCCATCCAAATTCACCTTTTTTCATTACCAAACTTGCAACTTGCGCCTCAACTTCAATCGATACAGGAGAATTTTTCCAAGTAAATGAATGATGAGAGATGTTGTCCAAATTTTTGGGTATTCCTATCGGTAATTCTTCCAATTCAAACCTATCGTTAGCCTTGGTTATCGACGCTTCGATAAACTCGGCATCTCTTTTTTGCAGTTCTTTTTTTGGAGGGCCGCCATATTTTTTATTTTGAGCAAATTTACGCGATGGCTTATTCTTGCTCATGGTGGTTCATCCCGACATGCTCCATGAATAAACCGGAGGATTTTCCTTATTTTGTGTCGTTTTGTAGGTCTTCTAAAAGATGTCGAATTTGCATTTCTATGATTTGTCGTATATTCTTCTTGAATAATTTTCCCCAGCCCTTATATCGCCACGTAGATGTTATCTCTAGACCACTATTGTCTGAGGTAACTACGGTAAAACAAATTTTTTGAGAGTCGACCCCCCCGCCAACAGGCTTATCCATTCTGTATTGTCCAATTGAGAGGAACTCAATCTCAAAGTATGTGTCGGTAAAACGTATATCTGTGACTTCCCAACGAGATTCTATCAATGCACCTTTGTTCGTTGTTTGCAAGCTCATTTTTTGATGAATGGCGAAGTTTTCAGGGTCAGAGGTAAAAACTCGTGTTGCTTCTCTATGCCAATCAACCCAATGTTTTGGCTTCATAATCAAGTTGCGAATTTTTTCAGCATCTTCAATTGATAGTTGGAGGTTTTCACAATATTGCCTCCATTGGCCCATGTTCACTGGACAAGGCTGACCTCAATCAAATTTCTTGACAATATATGGTATGGTTTGAATATGTAAAGGGTTACGTAGTAACATGCGTCAACAACGTACTCTTGCTTTGTTGCTCGCATTACCCCTCCTCATTTCTACCATTGGCTTGACAGAAGGACAAACGAATGAATGGACACTATCAGCAGGCGGGAATAATGAAGATAAGATTACAGATTTTGCTGTATCAAAAGAAGGTCAAACCTTTGCCGTGGGATATTTCTATGATGAAATTTTATTCGGAAATCTTGACTTTGGTATTTGGTATAACTCGACTTATGATAATGAGGCAGGCTTCGTTATTGAAATTGATTCTGGAGGGGATTGGTCCGGAAAGGGGGCTATGCTGGATAGCCAAGGTGAAGATTTTGTTCATGGGATTGAACTACTCTCAAACGGAAGTTTTGTGATTTTTGGACAATATTGTGTTATGTCTGAAAATGATACCTGTAGTTTAGCAATAGGAGATACTCTGACTCTCACTCCGACTTATCCCGAATCGAATTGGGGCAGTATGTTTTTAGCAAGTGGATACTTTTCTCCTGAAGGAATTGAATGGTATTGGGCTGTTGATTTAGCAACGTCAAGTTGGCCAGAACAGGGAGAATTATCAGTCAATGATCAAGATGAAATTTTATTTTCATTTTTGCACTCAGGCTCCCTTGTATACGGTGATGAAGAATACAGTACAGAGGGTTACAATGTAATCAGTGTCGGGAAGGATAGTGATTTTTTACAAATTTTCTCAATTCAAACCTCAACACTTTCTTTTGAATTTAACACAAAATGCATCTCAAAAAGTGGAAACGTGGCAATTCTTTTTTCATTTATTAACCCGATTCAAATAAGTGAAACCATTGAATTCACTTCATATGGTGGAAGTGATGTGGGTTTGGTTATTTTTTCATCAACGGGGAATCTAATATCAGCTGAGCAAATTGGCGGAGTTGGATATGATTGGCCAAATCAATGCCATTTTAATGAAAATGAAGAACTTATTATTTCTTTGCAGTTCACTGAGGAAATAGAAATAGAGGGGGGAATTTTCACTTCATGGGGTCAATCTGACGCATTATTGATGAAATTTAATCAAGCCGGAAATCTCACAGCTCATGCCTTTTTGTCAGGTAGTGGTTCGGTATCTATTGCGGATATTGAATCAAGATCAAGCGGTTCAACATTACTGACAGGACATTTTTCTGGAAATCTAACCTATAATGATGTCATAATCGACGATTTTGATAGAGATGAATATCTTCATAATGGGTTCATCGGTGAATTAGATTCTAATTTTGAATGGTCATGGATTTCTCCGATTGAAAGTACGGGTGAAATTCTCTCGGTTCAAATGGAACTATCGGTGAATGAGGCGCCAATACTGGGCTTTGTGTATACAGAGTTCTTTGAAATCCAAAATTTCTTGAATTATTCCATGGGAGATTTTGACTTTGTCCTTTGGCAATACGCCTCAGATCTGGATTATGACGGTATTTCTGATATGATAGATAACTGTCATCGCATTCCAAATGTAAATCAAACAGATTATGATGAAGATGGGATTGGAGACCATTGTGATTTAGATCTTGATGGCGATGGCATCTTGAATGAATTCGATGCATGTGGAGGTAATTTTACAAATCTTACAAGCGATAAGGGATGGGAATCAAACACAATTACTGACAACGATGCAGACGGATGTCGTGACATTGGTCAAGAGGATGATGATGACGATAATGATGGCATCATCGACGTTTATGATATTTGTCCCAGAGCGTCACAAGGGTGGATTTCAACACCACAAAACGATGCAGATAGAGATGGGTGTTCTGACACGGATACAGATAACGATGGCTTCGTAGACCAGATGGATAATTGCCCTCTTGAATACAACCCAGGCCAGGCAGATTTTGATGGGGATGGTTTAGGTGATGGTTGTGATGATGATGACGATGGAGATGGGATCGCTGACGAAGATGATCGGTGTCCAAGTGATTCCTTTGCATGGTACTCAAATCAATCTACAGACCATGATAATGATGGGTGTAACGATACGAGTTTAGACAACGATGATGATAATGACGGGGTATTGGACCTGTTTGATATCTGTCCAAAAGGAATCATTAATGCATTATCTGAAGATTTTGACTTAGACGGCTGTCATGATCAATTAGAAGATATTGATGATGACAATGATGGAATTGATGATGAGAATGACAGTTGCCTCCAAGGCCTCCTTGATTGGATTTCTTCCTCCGCTACAGATTTCGATTCTGACGGTTGTCAAGATTTAACAGAGGATGACGATGATGACAATGATGAAGTGCTAGATTTTGATGATGCCTGCGCATTTACAAAAATTGGAGAAATTGTAGATACGAATGGGTGTTCAAATTGGCAAAAAGATGATGATGGTGACGGTGTCAACAATGCCGATGATCTTTGCCCAAGTACGATTTCAGGTTTACGTGTAACCGAAAATGGGTGTCCAGATTTAATCTTGTTAGACGAAACGAGTAATGAGGCAGGTGAGGAAAATAATTTGCTGGCAATGACGCTTTTCTCACTTTCGATTTTGGTCATAATTATCGCATTAATTATCTATGTGAGAAATACAAAATCTCAGCCATAGATGATCGATGGAGAAAGAGGCATTGATTTTGAATCTCTGGTTTGTGACGTATCAACAATAATTTCGTCTAAATTAAGTTCACTTTTTATGAAGTCTTGCGACGATCTAATAATTGAAACTTCATCAATGGACGCTTCAATCATTCTTTTTTCTTCATCATTCCATTTGAAAATTTGCTTCAACAATTTTTGGCCCCAAAATATCTTTGCATCCTTAACATCAACTTGGCTATCAAGCATTGAAGGTTCGATGATAGAAACAAACGCTTTCACAGGAGAGCCAGAAGAAATATGTTCTATTGCATGACGAGAGAGTTTTGACTTCCATGTTTCAGCCGGGACAATCGTCGCTCTTTGCGGTGCTCCTCCGAGATGTTTAGAGGCGATTTTTGCAATTTTTCTTGCTTGTTCAAGAAATTGGCGTATGTATTTTTCTTGATCGAGTAGGTTTTGATCTTGTGCCAACTTATTATCTGAAAAATCAAAAATCCTCCCAGACACAAGATCAGTATGTTTCAATTCTTGCCACCAATTTTCAGCTAAGTGCGGGGTGATGATTGAAATCATGTGCGTCCATGCCTTCAACAATTCCAAACCAATTTCTTGATTACTTCCCCCTCTTCTACGATACCAATTGAAAACCTTAGGTAAATCATAGTGTGAAATCTCAACGGCTCTCCTGAGGTCGTACCCTTCGCAGGCTCTTTTCCATTCACGGACTTGCTGACGAAATTTCGCCAATAGCCATTCATCCATTTGATGTACTTTATGTTCCCAAGCAAAGATAGATTCTGGCCAATTTTTTAATTGTAACATTTGTCGATGATTTGCCTCTAGGGCTTGGTCTGACCAGTCCATGCCCGCGGTTGGATTGGCAGCGAAGAGAATGAACAAACGGATCGTATCTGCACCAAATTTTTGAATCATTAACTCTGGGGAAACTGTGTTTCCTAAACTTTTACTCATTTTTGCAGATCGTTCACTGAGTGGGGAATTACAATGCGGACAATTTCCAGATTGGTGACTGACATGGAGCGTTATAGCACATTGGTTACACCATGGGGCGGATTTGTTTACCATTCCTTGGCATAGTAACTCATGAAAAGGCTCGTCTAGAGAATGTAAGCCGAGGTCTCTGAGTGCTTTTGTCCAAAATCGAGCATAAATCAGATGCATCTGGGCATGTTCGATTCCCCCGCAATAGAAATTTACATTCATCCAATAATTTGCAACATCATGACTGAATGCTTCATTTTGGTTCAATGCATCAGTATATCTGAAAAAGTACCAAGAAGAATCAACAAACGTATCCATGGTATCGGTTTCTCTTCGAGCAGGTAACTCACATTTCGGGCAACTGGTATTCACAAAGGATTCTGATTTCTCAAGCGGGTTTCCCTTTCCATCAAAAACAACATTGTTTGGTAGCGTAACTGGGAGCTCATCTTCAGGAACAGGGACAGCGCCACAATCCCTACAATGGACAATTGGTATCGGTGTACCCCAATATCTCTGTCTGCTAATGAGCCATGGCCGGATTTTCCAATTTACCTGTCTTTTTCCAAGACCGTTCTCTTCTAGGGCTGAACAAACAGCATCCCTTGCTTCTTTTCCATAAAGCCCATCAAATCTACTTTCATGTGAGTTTACCATCCAACCATCATTGGTTTCAGCTTTGGTAATTTCTTTATCAGAAGGGTCATTTTCATCCATCACAAGAACTCTTTTGACAGGAATTCCATATCTATTAGCAAAATCGAAATCTCTCTCGTCATGCCCAGGTACAGCCATCACCGCACCAGTTCCATATGATGCAATGACGAAGTTACCTGCCCAAATCGGAATCTTTTCTCCGGTGAGTGGATGGATTGCAGATGCCCCGAGGGGAACTCCTTTTTTCTTATTCATATTTTTGATACGATCAAATTCAGTCATGATTGAAACTTCATCATACAGCTCCTTCCACGCTGATTCATATTCACTATTTTTTACCAATTCTTCTGCAATTGGATGTTCAGGTGCAAGCGTTAGAAAAGTCACTCCAAAAAGCGTATCTGGACGGGTTGTAAATACTGAAACCTTCTCGCCATACCCATCTATTTCAAACGTGATTTCAACACCCTCTGATTTTCCTAACCAGTCCCTTTGAAGGGCGGCTACATTTTCTGGAAAAGCAATCGTATCCAAACCATCAAGCAATTCTTGAGCATATTGTGGTATGTCCAAAAACCACTGGCTCATATCCTTTTGAATCACTGGATCGTTACATCTCCAGCATCGACCAGCCTTGACTTGCTCGTTGGCAAGAACTGTTTGACAATCATCACACCAATTTACAGGAGCATGACTTTGATAGGCAAGTCCCTTTTCTAAAAACTTCAGAAAAAACCACTGATTCCATCTGTAATAATGAGGGTCATGACTCTTGATTAAGCGAGACCAGTCGTAAGAGAAACCCATTCTCTTGATTTGTTCTGTGATCGAAGCCATGTTTCTTTCTGTGATATTTTGAGGATCTCCACCTTCTGCAATGGCGGCATTTTCGGCAGGCATGCCAAAGGAATCAAATCCCATCGGATAGAGAACATTGAACCCCATGAGTCTTTTGTACCTGGCTATAGCATCACCGATTGAATAATTTCTTACGTGGCCCATGTGCATCTTTCCAGATGGGTAGGGGTACATTTCAAGACAGTAAAAAGGAGGCTTTGATTCGTCTTTTTCGGCTGAAAAAATGTTCGCCTCTTCCCACTTTTTTTGCCAAGAAATTTCATGATCGTGATTTTCCACTTCACTCATGATAACACCTTGGCGATGAACCTTTCCAAAGATGAGTTGATTTTGAATTCATCTATCTAAAACTCAGTTGAATCAAGTAAGAAGACGGCTTCCTTGGTGAGTTTGTACCTATTCTTTAATCCTGATTTTTCTTTTTCGATAAGGCCGTATTTTTGAAGTGTCCTTAGATGATGACTAATCAATTGCTGTGATTTTTCTAATCTCTTTGCTAATTCAGATTGAGTTGGGTGGAGGTTTAACTCACTATCAAGTTCAAGAATACTCAAGATTTTTCCTTGCAGGCTGTTTTTGTCAGGGGACAGGGATGGGAGTGGTAGATTGGCCTCATCGGTACCTGGGTGAAGATCGCTGGTGTAAGGGTAATAACGAACCAGTCTCCCATCTTTAAATCTCCAGATTCGACACTCATCCTCAAGTATTTTGAGGTGATGAGTTATTTGTCCATTTGACATATCCAGTACATGCATTAAGGCACGGAAATGACACCCAGGGTTTGCTGTTAGATAACCCATCAATCTTCCACGCTGGTAACGGCCATCCGTGGTTTCTTTTGTTCGACCAAGTAATCCCATGAACCACAGCCCTCCGCTGGTAAGTGGAATTCTCCAAGATTCGTTTGTCATGACTGCAATCCCAACAAGGCCCAGAATGCCACCTGTTGTTGCTGCTGATACCAAGATAATCATTGGATCTGGAGTTTCTTGGGTTGTTTCAACTTCGACATTTGTAATCTCTTGAGCAGGGCTATCCTCGATAATCACTTCGTGATTTTCATCTAAAATTCCTGTAATGATGACACCCTGAACGTCAAATTCCGCACATGCTGTGGTTTTTTGGGTAAATTCAACGTTGTAAGCACCTTCTGTGCTTTGAATAGGTTCCCAATTATCAATCATCGCCCTATTGAAGGCGTAACTCTCATCATCGACTGATGATAGTATCCAACATGACATTTCACCAGTTCCCAAAACTTGCCAAGAACCTTGAATGGAACCTAGTTCAGGGGTCGATGATTCTGGCAATTCCTCAACCTGGTTCTCAGTGATTTCAGGGACCGGCCAATAAAATACAAGATTTGCTTCTTCGACAGGGAAATTATCGATAACGTTCAGATTCCATAGCGTTTCTCCTTCACTAGGTTCAAGAGCGAAATTTTGTATTGAATAAGTTTGGCCTGCGGGCATGTACATGATGATTTGTTCATCAAAGCAAGGTGTCCGATACTCTATTTCTTCATCGGGAATTGTGAGGTCCAGAAGTTGAATCTTGCAACTCTGTGGCCAAAAGAATGTGTTATCTTGTGATGTAGATGCTGTGTATACCAGGTTTGCAAGATTGTCATTGTTTTCAATGCTGTAGTCAATAACAATATTTTCGTTACATGGAGAACCACTTTCCTGGTCTAATTCAATGGAGAAACTCTCCCAAAGCATAAGCGCATCCATCGAGAGAATGAGCGTATACTCACCCGCAGGAATGCCACAATTATCTGGCATGTGCAAAGGAACTTCTGAAAGAGGGAAAGGCTGGGCGCCACCGTCTGCCTCGAGAGAATATTGAATCATGGTCTCAGTGCAAGATTTTGATGAAAGGGAATCATAAACGACATTTCCTAATGGGCCAACGAGCCAAGACTCGAGAATGCATGTATCTGAAAATTCAACAGTAACATCTTGAATATCATCGTTGATAAGAGAAACCTCGCCATTTAATTTCATTGCAGTGGTATCAACGATAGGATTTGTAAGTTCCAATTGCAAAGGAGGCTTATCGCCTAAAGATTCAGGGTTTTGGATCTCATAAGTTTCAAAAACCGAAATTAAATCATCACCTAAGGTAAATTCTAACCTATTTTCCCCACTCTCAAAGGAGTAGGTTTTCTGCAATATTGGCCTTACTTCAAAAGGTTGTAAAACGAGAGATTGAGGAAAACATGAACCCAGCAAGTCATGTTGTGAATTTTGATATTCAGAAATTCGACAAGCTGCATCTGTAAGAATCATGACTTCACCTGTTGGATTATGTAATGACAATGAAACGACTACTGGTTGAAATGCAACAATATTTTCCTCCATTGTGGTGGTATTCATCCATAATTCGAGTTGGTCAGGAATTTCTTTTTGGGTTTGTAAGAAAACTGAAACGTCCTCAAATAGTGATGTGCCACCATGCCAAACTTGAATTTGGTAGGTTCCACTGGGTACAAGATTGCTATCCTCATCCGTTAAATCCCAAGAAATTGAGCCAAGAGATTCCATATTTCCAGAGGATATCTCCTTTGTTTGAATCTGATTTCTGCAAACGTCGCTATCATCTCTTACTAAATCTGTATTATCGTAAATTTTCAGATAGAGCGTGCAGGATGGATTGTGTTCTAATGATACAGTTGAGCCATGATTGAGCAGGTCTACGTCCATCATGACGACATCTTCAGAGGTGTAATATGTTTCATGAGCGGGCTCGGTAATGGAAACACTCAGTTGGAGTAAATTCTCGTCCCCGGTTACCTGAGGCATAAGTAACACAAGTAAACTGAGGATACAAATCCCCCAAGTGCTTCGCCTCCGCATGGGGAGAGCATAAGACTCATCCCTTAGAAGCAATACGGTGCGTGGAATTGGTAGAATGGCAGAATTAATCCTCGAAAATAAACGTATGAAAGTATTTCAAAAGCAGCTGGGCGAGTGGGATAACTTGAATCATCTTCTTGTTTGCAAATCAACTGGAAAAGGATGCATTGTGGACCCTTTTGACGGGATTTTTTGGGCTGAGTTTTGTCGGCAGGAAAATATTGAATTGGTTCAAGTTTGGCTTACTCACTCGCATTGGGATCATGTAAAGGGAATACATTCCTTGTCGGATTGTGAAATCTTTATTCACGAAAAAGAGTACGAAAGAGGATGGAATGGTGGTGAAACCAAAAGGTGGACGCATGCTCGGTGGACATTGGAAACACAAACTCTAGGAAATTTAAATTTTGAAATTCATGTTACTCCAGGTCACACTCCAGGGCATATCACCATTGTAGGAGAAGGTCTCGTTATTTCCGGGGATTGTCTCTTTCTCGGTCGATGTGGCCGAGTAGATCTTTTTGGTAGTTCTGAAGAGGCCCAAAGAGAATCGTTAACCTATCTCAAATACTTATTTCTTGATATGGAGCCTACAACAGTTGTTCTTCCCGGTCACCAGTATCCTTTACCCGGCGGGGAAAACCCGACATGGCTTACCGTTGAGCAAATTTTGCAGAAGAATGAGGCAATTCATGCAGTGGAAGATGATGATGCTTGGGAAAAGTTAGGGTTCCTATCGTTTGATGATAGTCTTGCCGAACAAGCGAGAAGGAAAAGGGCAATGAACTCATAAATCATCGAGTGAGAACATATTAGGTATGGCCGCTTGTTGAGCTTGTTCTTCTTGCATTTGGTGAATTTTCCATTGGGGGAGGTTTTGTTCTGGTTGATTTTGCATTTGGTTAGCCTGCATCTCATTCCAGCCTAATTCTCTTGCTTTTGCAAGATCACCTTGAGCCACATAATAGTCGATCCATTCTTGACGCCTTTGAGTTTCATCATCTAATTCAGCATTAACCATGGCTTCCATTCGCATAGCTTTTACTTGTTTTCTCCTACCTGCTTGTTTGGCAACCATCGCTATGAAAATAAGTGCAAGCATGAGAGATATGATGCCTCCAATGATAATCAGTGCATTTTCATTCAAGAGTCCCTCAGATTGACTACTGGCTTGATTATTTAATTCGTTTTCTGGACTTGTAATGATACAGGTAACTTCCGATTTTAGTCCGACACTAAAATTTGGATCATATGGACACGGATCTTCTGAGTCACTGACGCCATCTCCATCACTGTCAAGACATCCAAATACGTCAATGTAAGAATATCCTTCTACAGTTAGACAATCATCGGGCTGAAATGCTCCGGCTTGGAAATTATCGCCGTACCCATCTCCATCTGCATCTTCCCATTGGGATTCTATTCTGGGAAAAGCATCAGCATATAGTCCAGAAGCGTTACCTCCGTATCCATCTCCATCAACATCTGACCATTGGTCGGGACGTTCATAGAATGCATCACCCCATTCTTGGCGTAAAATCAAGGTGAGGTTCAAGTTTTCATCAAATACTTCCGTGAGATTATACCCATAATTATCTCCGTATCCATCGCCATCAGTATCTTTCCATTGCAATGGGTCTAGAGGGTCCCAATCTTCTACATCTGCCCATCCATCTTCGTCAGTGTCGAGACAACCTTGGAGATTTGTATCCGTGGCCGGATTTACGCGATAAGAACTACCCTTTTCATCTGGACAATCATCACTATTCTCTCTTCCGGGGTTATCGCCCCAGCCATCTCCATCTTGATCGCTTTGCTGATAATAATCATCTTTGAATAGGCCATTAGGCCCATCTAAAATGTCTACAACCCCATCGCCATCGGTATCGGGACATCCTCTGGCTCCTTCAATCTCTACATTTGGGGCATAGTCATCGGGACAAAAGTCCCCGTTATTCCCGTATGTGTTATCTCCAAATCCGTCTCCATCAGAATCATTCCATTGAGTCCCATCAAGTGGAAATGCATCTCCACCTGGTACATTATTATCGCCGTATCCATCTCCATCTGTATCTTTACACTGACTTCCATCAGTTGGGAAAAGGTCTGGGTTGTTCCCTGTTTGATTATCTCCGCATGAAGAGACTTCATCATTTGCGAAATCGCCTCCATCACCATCAGAGTCATTCCATTGGGTGGGGTCATTGGGAAATGCATCACCGGGATAATTTGACCAACCATCACCATCATCGTCTGGACAACCAAACTTATCTTGGTAGGATTTTCCATATTCACCTACACAATCATCTGATTGATTACCAAGAGGGTTGTCGCCAAAGCCATCTCCATCGCTATCACACCACTGAGTATTATCAAAAGGAAAAGCATCTGCGTAATCTTCACATTCGATTGAGAACTTAGGCTCCCATCCTACACTTGGATTTGACCAGCCGTCTCCGTCACTATCGAGACATCCTCCTCTATCTTCATATGATGTACCGAATACTTCAACACAGGCATCACTTCTGGTAGCGGGGAATGGTTGGTCGCCAAACCAATCTCCATCATAGTCAGACCATTGTGTGGGGTCGACAGGAAAAACATCAACTTCGGTAGCATCTGGGAGATATTCACCGGGCCAACAATTTACTGGCATTGGGCAATCGATGGTTGGGCGGTAGGTTTGGTGCGAGATATTGTTCCAATTATCACCGTAATTGTCCCCATCGGTATCATTCCATTGTGTTGGATTGAAGGGGAATGCATCTCCAGACTGGTTGAAATGGAGATTGGAACCTAGCATTGTATCAAAGTAGTAATTATCGCCGTGAGTATCATTATCTGAATCGAGCCATTGCTTTGGGTCTTGAGGAAAGACATCTCCATCATCTGACCAACCGTCCCCATCGCTATCTTGGCACCCAAAGACGTCTTCTGTCGATGTACCAAAATCAAGCGGACATGCATCGGGTTCAAACCCAGTTGCATTATCTCCGAATCCATCTCCGTCGGTATCATTCCACTGTGTACCTTCATCAGGAAAAGCATCTTGACGCCCATCTCCTTGGTCTGAGGTATTCCACCCATCATTATCAGGGTCTAAATCAGCAAACCAAATGTAAAGCCCCTCGTCGTTGGTTCCAAAGGCTTGCGCAATTCTTGAACCATCTGGAGACCATGAAATTCCATAAGTACGGCCGCAATTATTGTTTTGAGTACCTTGGCAATTATTTGGCCTGGGCTGATTGAGTGTGTCGATATTGTTTCCAGAATCCAAATCATAAATACGCATTCTTGCCCCATCGTTTTGATAGTAACTTCCTCCAAATACCACTTGTTTTCCATCAGGTGAAAAGTCGGTTGCAAGGCATGAAGTTGAATAAGACCAAGTTTGAGGATTAACCCAGTTGTTGGTTGTATAGATTCTTAATCGAGACCCACCTTGTCCAGTTGTATACCCCTCACAAACAGAGACTCTTTCACCATCAGGTGACCAAGCAACATCATTTACGGTTCCAGCAGGCGTACCTAATGTTTCAACGGTCGTCCATGTCGAGGTTTCAACAATGTACGCTTCTCCGTTTCCACCGGTAACAAAGTGTGTTCCACTTGGTGAAAATGCAACACTGTAAAATCGATCTTCACTTCCTGGGTTTGCGTTGTTCATCACGCTTCCATCAGAGGTGTTGATCACACGAACTACGCCATTTGTGCCGCCATTTCCAGACCTCCCAATAGCGATGGCTAACATTTCCCCATCATGTGAAAATGCCAAATCTTTCACTTCATCTCCACCACCTACATCTGCAGAGATATCTCCATGTATTTGTGTGAGGTTACTCGCATGGTACATTTTGACGGTGTCCTGAGCATCGGTCGAAGCCGCAACAAATCGACCATCATTTGACCATGCCACTTGCGTAGTGGGGTCGCCAAAGGCTTGAATTGAAGCAATCAAGGCCCCAGTTGTGGCGTTTCGAACCCTTAAGTATCCACTATCATCACCAGAAAGAACAAATTTTCCGTCGGGTGAATGATCGACATCCCAGAAATCGACCGAAGACGTGAGTGAATGTTCAATCGCAAAACCGGGATTAATTGAGGTCCATCCATCGTTGATATCAGACGTACCATCTCCATCATAATCTGGACAGCCTAGCCGGTCGACGGTAGAGTATCCGGGAGCATATGGGCAATCATCACTCGCATTAAGCACTCCATCCTCATCATTGTCATTTGATGCTGAGGTGATTATCGAGAATAAACTGATGACCATTATGGAAACCAGAAAAATGGCTCCTCGAGAACTTGTCCCCAAGAAGTGTTGCATGATGTGCCTTTTTCTTATTTACTTAAGGTCTTTTGTCTGGATGTTTCAAAAAATGATAGTGTGAAATAAATTTCTCATTCCTCGCTGATATTCTGAATTTAATTACGGAAACCCTTGAATGAGAAAACCGATGAGCGTTAGTTGTGGTCCCCGATTTACCGAAGGTCAACATATCCGTCAATGACCGAGTTATGTTGCATCTTCTTGAGCATGTAAAACAGTTTGACCGGTATATGGTGACCGCAGCATTAACACGGAAAGGAATCTCTGAATCATGCGCACTTCATCTACCAAATGTTTCGAGGGCAATGAAAAGTTTGCACAAAAAAGGGCACCTAGAAGAACATACAAGAGCGATTATCGGTGAGGAAAGACGGCAAAAGACGTGGCAATTATCGCCTTCTGGGTTAGATATTGCCGAAGAAATACAAGCGAAAGCGAAGCAAATGGAAGTCCTCATCCGTGATGAATCAGGAACTCTGTTAGAGGTAAGGGCAGACCAAGTATCCAATCGCCTGAATGCAGATTTGTCCCTTCTCGATGTTTTGATGCATGCTCAACATGAGGGGGTCTTAACCTATGGGGATATCAGATTTGGACCAATCAAGCAAAAAAAAGCTGGTGAAAGACCACCTCCCGGAAGACTTACGCTACTTGCTGGAGCGCATGCAACCTACCACTTTCAACCACCAAACAATCGTGATGTATTGGGTCGAGAAAAAGAGTGGGACACACTAGAAAATTGGTTTGAAAATCGCACACCAAGCGTGGTAATTGATGGCATCGCTGGAATTGGAAAGTCAACGCTTGTTGCAGATTGGTTGCGAAATCAGATGGAAAAAAATGTCAATTTATCTGTTTGTTGGTATCCCTGTCAGGTTTGGGATAAAGATCTAGGCGTAGCAGTGAGCCTCCTACATCGATTTGGGATTGATGATGACCATGACCCCTATCATTTGATTGACACACTTCCTTTAACTCCAGGGGCTGACTTTGACATTGACGCATGGAGAAGAAGACTTCTGGCATACCTTACCGATGCCAAAGTAATCAGAGAGCGATTTAATGAGAATACAGGTGGGCCGCCCCCGTATTGGCTATTGGTGCTTGATGACGTCCATCACATTCTACCTGAATCAAGGTTATTGCTGAGTACTTTATTGGATATCGCAACCAAAGCACCTCTTCGGCTGATGATGATTTCTCGGACAAAACTCGATCTTTATGATCGCAGAGATGTACATGTAAGGGGCTTAGTTCATGAAATGTCATTGAAGGGTCTTTCTATTTCGGCAATTGAATCTTGGGTGCAAAATTTAGAAGTAAAACCCTCATTATCACCCGAATCGATTCATGAGGCTACGGGAGGCCACCCTCTTGCTCTTGAACTCATGGAAATGTATGGACTTGAAACACATCATGATTGGTTCCGGTTTTTAGATGAGGAAATTATCAACGTTTTACCAGAGAAGGACAAAGAATTATTGGCAACACTTGCACATGCAACCAAACCAATCCCTTGGTCTGATTTAGCAAGAGCCTGTCAATGGGATGGTCCGCCTCCAAAAGCATTGATTGAACACGGTCTAGTCACAGAAAGAGCCGATGGCATGTGGATTCACGAAGCGCTCAAAGAGAGATTGCTCAGGGAGGTTGGGACTGTTGCAACCGAGCGAGAATCCAAATTGGAGAATGTTTGATTGCACTCATGCGGCGATGTGACCGTCAATCCATCTTAGCAGATCGGTTTTTGGAACCATGCCGACTTTGCTGTCAACCATTTTTCCATTGTGGAATAGAAACATTGCAGGAATTCCTCTCACGCCCAGTTTTGCTGCATTCATGCTGTCCATGTCTGTGTTTACTTTGGCAATAGTGATTTCTCTTTCATTCGCAACGGCTTCTAATACTGGACCAAGAGCCTTACATGGGCCGCACCACGGAGCCCAAAAATCGACCAATGTCCACTCATTTTCGCCTACCGTACTATCGAATTCAGCATCACCAACAGCAATCACTTGACCCATGTCCGCACCAAGAGTTCCTGTTGGAGGAGTATTATGAGCATTTGTAAAACGTAAGACTCATTCATACCATCATCTTGGCTTAGAACGGTGAGACTTTGATTATCGCGCCAAGTGTGTTGACCGCTGATTTATCCAATTTAGGAAATGCTTGTCAAGAAGCCATTGATGCAGGCTTAGATTGGTTACATCTTGACGTGATGGATGGTAATTTTGTCCCCAACTTAACCTTCGGCCCTCCCGTCATTGCTAAGTTGCGTCAAACGCTAGGTCCAGAACCTTTCTTTGATGCACACCTTATGATTGAAAATGCAGAAACAGCATATCAGCAGTATATCGATGCAGGGTGCAATCATCTCACCGTTCATGTGGAGGCAGTAACTCATTTACATCGACTTGTTTCTGCAATTCGAGAAAGTGGATGCGGAGTTGGCGTGGTGTTGAATCCAGCGACACCAATTGAGCCAGCTCTCGAAATTTTACACGCAGTTGACCTCGTTCTTATCATGAGCGTAAATCCTGGTTTTGGAGGCCAATCTTTCATCCCACAGGTAGAAAAAAAGGTCACTAAACTTCGACAAGCAATAGATCAACAAGTCAAGAATGGAGGCAGAAATGTTCACATCCAAATTGATGGGGGCGTTAAAGCCCACAATATCGCCAAACTGCAAGACTGGGGTGTGACAAATTGCGTGGTTGGTTCTGGATTGTTTAACGACAATGGCACTGTTGCCGAGAATCTTGCCATCATTCATTCAGCCTTGCAGTGATGGGAATGCGAATCCTTGTTGTAAGTCGTTTGTATCCGCTTCCAGAAAACCCTGGAAGAGGCATCTTTGTCCAAGACCATGTGCATCTTCTCAAAAGTCTAGGCCATGAGGTTGAAGTATTGCATGTACTGCCGCGAATGTTCAAATTCCAAGAGAGCAGAAGGTCTACGATGGAAGGCGTTTCTACCGCACCTAAATCATATGAAATACATGGCCAAAAAGTATTCACAATTCGTCATTTTGAGTGGCCAAATTGGCCAGGTTTAACAAAACTAAGCGTGAATAGAGTGAGCAAAAAACTTCAGATGAAAAAGCCAGACCTAATTATTGCACACACGATTTGGCCGTCAGGCATTCTTGCAGGTTTACTTGCATCCCGATTTAGGGTGCCTCTTGTTTCAGTAATTCATGGCCATGACATCGATGTTGCCTATCAAAAAAGTTGGCTGAAAAGACATATAGACCAAATAATGAAACAGTCTTCTGAAGTTATCGCAGTGTCTCATCGACTTCAACGACAGAACATGAAAGTCATTCCATGTCACGTCTCAGTTGGGACCGAATGGCAACAACCGTTAAGAAAATGGAAAGGTGATTGGAGAAACGATCACATTGAGTTGTTATTTCCTGCAGACCCCCGTAGGCCTGAGAAAAACCATCTGCTATGTTTGAAAACAGGCCAAGAATTAGAGAGTAGAGGTTGGCAAGTTGGATTAACGGTTTTGCAAAAACAACCAAGGTCAGTGGTATGGGACCGTATGCTTACTGCCGATGTTACACTGATTACCTCAACAAGAGAAGGCGGTCCTCTCGTGGCAAAAGAGGCGGCCTGGTGTGGATGTCCTGTTGTTTCGGTAGATGTAGGCGATGTGTCAGAATGGTTGGGAAAAACCTACGATGCAACGCCACAAGCACTCGCTGATGGAATTGAGGAGGTATTGAGAGAGGGGCAAGAGGTTATTCTTCCTCAGAATTTTTCATTTGATGGCGTATCTCAACAATGGAAAAACCTGCTGGAATCACTGTAATGATTCCAATCCAAGCCAATCCATTGCCAGTGGAAAGAAGATATCCGGTCGCGAGACATATTATTGCTGAGACGTCCAACCAAATCTGCTGAGGTAATTTGGTACGATTCATCCATCGAGAGGCATAGAACATCACTGCTGAACCACAAACCGACGACCATGCAGCGCCGGTTACTCCATACTCGGGAATAAGCAACATCCCAGAAATGAATGCAGAAACTACAACCAGACCCAAAAGCCCAGTGAACCGCCAAGGATGAGGGCCGGCTTGTAATCCAACATACCAAGGAACAGCAAGCAATGTAAGTGCCCAGCCAGCCAATAGGATTTCAAAAATTTCAACGACTTGGACATAGTCATTTGAAAACGCTAATGGGATGAGATTTGAAACCAAAACATGACCAAAAAAAAGTCCTACAGGGAGCAAAATAAAACCAAGCGATTGAGCCTTAGACATTCGAGTAATCAGCTGTTCTTGTGTTCTTGCTTCCCCCAATACTGGGAGCAAAGCAGCTCTGACACCTTGGGGAACCAGCAATCCAGCCAACCAAGCCAATTGAGCAACATGAAATAAAGCAACATCTTCGTATGAATGGAAATATGACAATAAGAATTTTTCAAGTTTCGTTACGTATGGCAATACCCCCAAGGTCACTGCAAATGGCAAAGCCCCCATCAACAAACTCTTGTTTGAATTCCATAGTTCAGGTAGGCTCCCCTCTCCTTGATTGTTCTTACCAACTTTCTCTCCAAAAATAATCGCCGAAATGAGTCCAAGCATGGCACCAACGAAAAACGCAAGAGCCCACCAATGAATTTCATTGATTCCAAAGATCATCAGACATCCATACAGGCTGGTGGTTACTGTTCTCTCAAGCAATTTGGTCATTGCTTCAATTCGAGCCTCTCCTAAACATCTCAGTAAACTTCTATGAGGATAACTAGCGACGTGCATCAAAGTGATTGCCGCACATATGCCAAGTAAACCAAAGGGGAGCTCCCCCCAAATTACCGTTGAGCCAATAAATGCAATCGCAATGAAGGGTAGAGCAATGACTGCTTGTAATTTTAAAATTCTGTGTGCGGCTTTTCGAGCCATTCCTGGTGCTTTGGGTCCATCTCTGTTGAGCAAAGTTGGCAGGCCTGCATCCACCAAGATGAAAATGGTGGCAAAAGCGTCCAGTAAGATGATTAGCAAGCCATAATCGGTAGAGAGCAAACTACGAGATAAGAATATTTGTCCAATTAAACCAAGAAAGACAACAAGGATATCGACACCGATGAGCCACCCAGAATCTCGGTTGAGTTCTGGTCGGCGCATGTCGCGCTTACAAGCCAATGGTTGAAAGCCCAAGCGCTTCTGGAACATATAGGTGAGTTCATGCCAAGTACGGAATGGCTGGAAGAAGAAATACGCTCAATTCTTCCCAACAGTGACGTTGAAGCAATCGACTTAAACGGGACACAGGACCATTTTCATATTCGAATTATCGATGAATCATTCTCTTCAATGCGCCCACTTCAGCGTCAGAAATTGATTTTGAATCACTTCAAAGATTACATTCCGTCTCCAATCCATGCCATTGATTTGAAATGCATGACGCCACAACAAGCCCAAACAGCAGGCGATACCGTTTTTCATCCGCATGCTGGCGGAACCGGAATCCATATCAAGCGGATTCAAAAACATCAGAATAAGGAGTGAAGAAAATGAACTGGACCCCAGAAGAATTGCAAGCTATAGTCGATGAACATGCACTTGTTTTGTTCATGAAAGGAACACCTGAAAATGCACAATGTGGATTTTCAAATAGAGCGGCTCAAGTCATGCAATCATTTGGCGAACCCTTTGCTTCGGTTGATGTACTCTCCGACCCAAAAGCCATTCCTTCCATTTGTGCTTGGTCTGATTTTCCAACCATGCCTCAAGTATTCGTCCACGGAGAATTAATTGGTGGCTCAGATATTGCTTTAGAAATGCTTCAAGACGGAAGCCTCAAAGAAATGTTTGACGCTGGAAGAAATTGAGAGTGAGAATTTTTACAACTTTTCAATTATTGATTCTACAGCAACATCTCGATTAACAATAATCCAAGGTTCAGTTTCTTTTATTTCCTGTTCGGCAAATAAACGAGCAACTCCTCCTCCGCTTATATTTAGAAGCGTATAATCGTCTTTTTGTACATTGCCAATTTCTATCGCCTTGATTAGACTTGCTGTACTCACAGCAGATGGAGTCATGATATCGATTCCCTCTATGGATTCGAATAGATTCTTTGCAGCAATTGCTTCTTTTTCTGAGATGGCGTATGTTTCACCATTTGATTTATTCAAAATATCGTATACACCTCCAATAATTCCGTATGCAGGAGCGCTGTTCATTAGATAATCAGAATATACTTCAACATCGTGAGATGGAAAATCATCTTCTCTAAGTTGACTTCTTTTGTCTTGCCAAGCTTTGTGAATAGGACAATGCTCTATGTTTTGGGAAAGATGTTGTTTTGGGACTGGCCCATCAAACAATTTAGATTCAATTAATCGCTCAGCCATTTCGTTAACTCCGATTGGACCAGGGCCTCCACCCACTCCTTGGAAATAGTGGTCTGGTAACCGTTGCATTTCTTCAGCGGCATTTACTATGAGCGTACCAATTCCATCACGTCTTGCAACGTTATGAACACCGCCCTCAAGTTGCCATCCATCGAGCCTTGATGCCAATTTTTTTGCGACCCATTTTGCGTCGCTGTAATCGCCGTCCTTGATAACAACAATCTTAACAGAATCCAGTTGATTCTCAGATCTAGCCCATATCCGTTTAGCGTGGTCCTTCCCTACTATGACGATGAGGGGTATGTCTGATAACCCGCAAAAATGAGTAAATGCCCTCGCAGTATTTCCTGCACTCGCACAAATTAGACCCTTTCCATTGTGATCGCGCAATCTTTGGATAGTGGGGACTGCTTCCATATCTTTGAAACTTCCAGTTGGGCATAATCCTCCTTTTTCAGGCCAATATCCATGAAAACAGATCCACAAATTGTTTAATCCTAATTCTAAGCCAAGTTTTGTGGCTTTGTATGTTGTTGAACCAGCAATAAACTCACTAACACCAGAAACAGGAAGCCAAGGGTGATATTTCCAAACGCCATAATGTTCGTTTTTAGATAACATTTGCTGATATTTTGTTTGGAGGAGGGCGTCATCCGAGTAATGAAGTGTGTAATTATCTTCGATTAACGAATTGGTTTTGAGACATTTAAGTTGATATTTCATCAAAGCACCAGTAAAGTAACCTTACAGTTTATCTAAATGAATCACTGGTTTAATCGTTTGTATGAAATATTCACTAATTATTCGATTTAATGATTTCATCAACGATGGGATGGAGTCTCGAAGTGAAGTATAGTTCACCTTCTCTGGATGCATGCGCCAAATCAGAAAAGTGGTCATCAGTCCAGGATTCGTCCCACGTCATATCCTGAACATATACGTTAGAGAAATTTGAATATTCTTGTATACTTTCGTTTACATAATCCCATTTTCCATCTTCAAGCCTGTCTAGTAAAACAGGATTGTATGGAAATCCAACCAACAAAACATCAATATCGTGTTTCTGAAATTTATCTATCATATAATCAAGAGCCAGATGATTCAGATTTTTGACACCCTCTTGGTTGTGATAAAGAGTAGTAATTTTGTCATCACGTTACTTAAGTATCCAAACATATAAACTATCTCCGTGTTGGTTAATAATATCTAAGTCGCTTGTCGTACAAAAACCAGATGTTTTTACGAAGTCACAACGGCCTAAATTATCAGAGAGATTCCGCTCCATGTAATGGACAATCGAATACTCAATTTTCTCGTTAAAATCAGATTTGATATAAAAAATAATCTGGCCGTTGACGAAACTTGCAATTTCTTTTGGTTCCAACTCCAAGACATTACCAAAAATAGTTCCATTTGTTTGAAAATTATTGGTGTAGTTTGACCAAGGTTCGGATTCTTTTTTCCATAAAACAGATATCTTGTCTCCATCTTGATAGTAATCAACTGGCTCTACAATTTGATTGCCAAAAAATGGCCTGAAATCCTTCTCCCAAGACCTGTAAGGATAGTAATTTGAGGTTAATGCATAATTTATTTGAGATGATTCTAAGGAATCCGTCAACGAATCTGGAGTATAAAGATATCTTGCAGTATATTTTCCAGTATGCAAAGCAATAGGAATATACTTTGATGTCAAAGTGTATTCATTATTTGGAAACATTTTCGATGAATTTAGGTAGAACTGCATTCTTTCATCCATCAATGGATACAGATTTTCATACCTATTTTTCTCTTCTTCAATCGTCGCCAAATGTATCATACTGAGAAAAATCAAGGATATAATTCCAAATGTTCCAAGTAAAGTTCTGATTTCTTTGTACTTACTCAAATCAGACGGCATGCCTTTTGGTAAAGAAATTGTGATAAGAATTATACTCAATGCGATAAAAGGGATTTGATATCTAATGGTACCAAAATCAAGAATGAATCCATGGATCATCACAAACGGGATTGCAATTACCATTATAGAAACAAGTTGCGATTTTTCTCTGAAAAATAATACAAAAATTCCAACCAATGCTGCAGCAATCCCAACTCCTGTAACCTCAAGGTTATAATCAATCCACCAATCTTTAAACGTATATTCGCCTAATGATTGGGTGAGTCCATTAATGGCAAAGCTACTCTGTGGTGTCAAGGCCTCAAATAGATCTCCGTACTTTACAAGATGATAAATTAAGAAAGGAATAGATACAATTGCCCATCCAGAAAAAAATAGTTTTGACCTCGTTAACTTTTTGTCCTTAATTATCATCCATATACTAATTCCAATAATGTAGATATAAACATACTTTGTGAGGAATATCAATCCACTGCATAGACCTAGAATTATAGCATCTGATTTAGAATCTAAGTTATCATTTGATTTGATTAATAGGTGGATAATTAGAATGAACATGCCTGCAACAGGAACATCTAACAGTTGTAATTGGCCCCAATATCGTACACTGGGTAACAATAAAAACGTAGGAACAACTAACATAGCACGTAATTCTGAGGTCCAACGTTCAGCTAAGTGTTGCATTTGCCAAAGAGTAGTAATAATGAGTAAAATTGGTGTATAAGTAATCCAATTTGACCCTATTATCGATAACTCAATGGCATATAATCCGGGGATTAATGGGGGCCTGAAAAGAAAATCTAATCCTTGATGGGATGGTTCAAATTCTGAAAATCCAACAAAGTTCATACCCTGTAAAATATGATAATACGTATCCGTGTGCTGACTTGAAGTATAATTCCACCAAGGCAAATATGATACCAATGCTAACGTGGCTAAAGGAGCTAATAACCACTTGAAATCAGTGAGTTTGTATTCATTTTGTCGTAGTTGCTGAAATCCAAAATATAGAATAATAGTAAATAGAAAAATGGGTAAAATACGATTTTCAAGATCGAGCATCCAGAATAAGTGTACAAACCATCCACAGATTAATAATGTTGGTAGGGACCAAAATGTGAGCATATGCACTCGGTTTGTCATTATTTTACCCTAAATGTTTGTATAAATAGATTTATATCTAAGCCATTAAATTTCACAGTGTTTTTATTATTTTGAAAGTAAGTTCAT
>MDTE01082154.1_pt1 | contig 30127 bp, 49 predicted proteins | sample 811231 | NCBI WGS metagenome assembly MDTE01 (sample SAMN05326651, study PRJNA326480) | marine metagenome | isolation source: seawater | place: Indian Ocean: Red Sea | collected 2010 | reverse complement strand
CAACGACAGACCTGATATTCTCAACGCCTGTTATTTCTTGAAATTGTTTTAACATTTCAATCCCTCGTGTTCTCCAGCTTAATTGCTGGATTACCCAGATTATACTTAAAATACCCTTGAATACCAAGCAATCTATCAAATCCGCAAAATAAAAGCGTTTCATGGGTTATAGATCAGCGGAAAGGATCTATAATATTTATTAATGGCTACACCTGGCAGAAAGAAAATAAAGCTTAATACTCCAGAGATCCTGGAGAAAATAACAGAACTTGGATCTCAGGGTTTAACCTCTGGCCAGATCGCAAGATCTCTCGGCGTTTCTTGGGATACATTAGACCGCAGAAAAAAGGAATATGAGGAAATTGCGGAAGCTATAAAAAAAGGGGAAGCACTTGGGATCAACAAAGTCACGAACGCTCTTATGCAGTCGGCTACGAACGATAAAAATGTTACGGCGCAGATCTTCTACCTAAAGAACAGAGATCCGCAACGCTGGGCTGATCGCCAGGAACATAATTTCAATTTAGATCTGCGTGGGATCTTGGCGGACGCACGGGAACGGACAATAGATATTGAGCCAACAGAAATTACAGATCCGAAGAAGCTGGACGGACGCAAAAAGAAATGATCTCTCCCTTTTTGCATTTCTTTCCTTACCTCGTGCGTTCGTCCGCCTACAGATCCAGGATCAAAGATCCAGGATCAAAGATCAAAGATTCCAGATCCGCAGATCTAAGATCCGCAGATCCGAGATCCGAAGATCTTAGATCCGAAGATCCAGGATCAGATCTAAGATCAGATCCGAGATCAGATCTCAGATCCAAAGATACCTGGACAAAAAAAAATTATGATCCGCAGATCTCAGATCAAAGATCCAAAAATTTTAGATCTTTAGATCCAGGATCAAAACCTGGCAGATCTAAAAGATCTTTTGATCCAGGATCAGATCTGTTTTTTTTAAGATCCTTTTTTTTTGTGATCCCGCCCGTAAATAAAGATCTGTTTTACCCCCCCAGCTTTGCTGATCTGGGTGGCTATATACGTATAAGTGATGAATTAAAATTTTTATGAAAATTGACAAAAAAGCTTTACAAGAATCCGTCACGGACACGATTTTAGGGGCGGCCTTTAACTTTCCCTTATCATGGCTTACTATTGCGGTGTGTTTAATGTTTACAACTGACGCATTATTAATATCAGTTATACAGTTAGCAGTTCTAACATTCATAGCAATTATAAGACGTTATTACACTCGCTTATACTTTGAGAATAAAAAATGAAATACGGCGCAAAACAAGAACAATCTCTAATGAAAGATATATGGTCGCCACACATATCTGATAATCCATACAATTTTGTTAAATATGCTTTTGAGTGGGGCAAAAAAGATACCCCCCTTGAAGATTTTGATGGGCCAAGAAAGTGGCAAGAAAAAATTTTAAAAAATATTGCAACACACATTCAAAGAAATAATGTTGTTAGTATGCCAGAAATGTATCGTTTGGCCGTAGCGTCTGGTCGTGGGATCGGAAAATCTGCTTTAGTATCTTGGTTAATACTATGGTTGTTATCAACAAAACTTGGCTCAACAATAATTGTGACTGCTAACACAGAACAACAGCTAAGATCAAGAACTTGGGCTGAACTTGGAAAATGGCTAACATTGTCTATAAATTCACATTGGTTTACAAAAACAGCTACGTCAATAAAACCAGCACAATGGTTTGAAAAGTCATTGATAGAAGATTTAAAAATAGATACAGGATATTATTACGCACAATCACAACTTTGGTCTGAGGAGAATCCAGACGCATTTGCTGGTATTCATTCGTCTTATGGTGTTTGTTTAATCATGGACGAAGCTTCTGGTATTCCGTCACCGATATATTCTGTTGCAGAGGGATTCTTTTCAGAGCCAACAAAAAATAGATATTGGTTTACTTTTTCTAACCCAAGAAGAAATAGTGGGCCTTTTTATGATTCTTTCCACAGTAAAAAATCTTTTTGGACTACTGAACAAATAGATAGTAGAAGCGTTGAGGGAACAGACAAATCTTTATTTCAGAAAATGTTAGATCAATACGGAGAAGATTCTACAGTAGCAAGAGTTGAAGTTTTGGGAGAGTTTCCAAAATCAGATGATGATACAGTTATTCCATTAGACATAATTAGATCTGCTGTAAATCGTGATGTAGATCTAACGCCTAGTGATCCTATTGTTTGGGGGCTAGATGTTGCAAGGTTTGGTGGTGATAATTCTGCATTGTGCGTCAGACAAGGGAATACTGTATTGAGTATTGAATCTTTTGAATCTATGGATCTTATGCAGTTGTGCGGTGTCATAAAAAATAAATATGATGAATGTGTTGCTATGGAACGGCCACAAGAAGTTTTGGTTGATGTTATAGGTTTGGGATCGGGCGTGGTTGATCGTTTGCGTGAACTAAATATGCCCGTGCGTGGCATAAATGTTGCTGAATCACCAAGCACTAAAAAAACATATTTGAATCTTAGGGCTGAACTTTGGTTTAAAATTAAAGATTGGTTTATACAAAGAGACTGCAAAATACCTGATGATGATGAATTTGTTAATGAATTAGCTTCGCCAGGATATAAATACACTTCTAGCGGAAAGATAAAAATAGAAAGTAAAGAGGAAATGAGAAAAAGAGGTATCAAATCTCCAGACAAAGCGGACGCATTTGCCTTAACTATGGCAAGTGGAGTTGCAAGTTATGGTGGCGGTGACAGTGTTATGGGTTATAATTTCAAAAAACCATTAAAATCTAAAATTTACAGAGTGGGATAATACATGAAAGAAGATAAAAAAAAGGAAGATCTTAAACAAGAAGAAGAAAAGTCTATGAATTTAGACGAATTGCAAGGCGTTTTAAAATCTGAAATGGACGACGCTAGAGACTACATTCATCAAGTAGGTTATGACAGAGCAGAATCAACAGAATATTATCTAGGCAACGAGCCAGATCCAACATCATCTTTACAATCACAATATGTTTCAACAGACGTTAGAGATAGTGTCTTATTTATGTTGCCAAGTATTATGAGAACATTTTTTGGCACAAAAAAAATTGTTGAATTTGTGCCAAAAAACAAAGAGGACATTCCATTAGCAGAACAACAAACAGATTATGTTAATTATGTTATTCAAGAACAAAATCCCGGATTTCAAATTTTATATGATGTTTTTAAAGACGCATTAATTAGAAAAACAGGATATGTCAAAGCTTTTTGGGATACATCTATACAAGCTTCTACGCACGAATACTCAGGATTGAACGTAGATCAATACCAAGCTTTAGTTTTAGACGAAAATGTTGAAATACTAGAGCAATCTGTAGAAATGAAAGAAATGAAAATTGTAGATGAAGAATCTGGAGAGGAACAAGTTCAAAAAACTCCAAATAAATATGATGTAGTTATCAGAAGAGTAAAACCATCAAACAAAGTTTGCATAGAATCTGTGCCACCAGAAGAAATATTACTTGCAAGAAATTCAAGATCTTTAGAAACATCATCTTATGTTGCTCACAGAATGATAAAAAGCATTTCAGATCTAGTTGCTATGGGCTATGACAAAGAAGAACTAGAACAATATGGTAGCTACGGCGGAGATATTTTAGATCCCGAAGCATACGAAGAACAAAGAGCAAGAAATCCTTTTGACAACATGACATATCCTGATAGAAATGATCCACAGGGGAACGAACTACTATATATTGAACACTATTTATTTTACGACCTAGATTGTGACGGCATAGCGGAACGCATTAGAGTTTGCACAGTAGGAGACGCTCTAAATATTATTAACATTGAACAATGGGATCATTTGCCTATCGTTATGTTTTGTCCAGATCCCGAGCCACACACAGCAATAGGATCATGTCCAGCGGATTATTTAAAACCCATACAGGCGGCCAAGTCGCAAATTGTTAGAGATACCCTTGATTCGCTGGGCCATTCAATTTTTCCAAGAATGGGTATTGTTGAGGGCCAAGTAAATGTTGATGATGTTTTAAATACAGATATTGGCCAACCAATTAGAATGAGAGCGCCTGGAATGGTACAGCCGTTTTCGATTCCGTTCGTAGGGAAAGAAGCTTTTCCCGTTTTAGGATATTTAGATGAAGCTAAAGAAAATAGAACAGGAGTTTCAAAGGCTTCTGCTGGATTAAATGCAGACGCTTTGCAATCTTCAACTAAATCGGCAGTATCAGCCACCATGTCAGCGGCACAAGGTAGAGTAGAATTGATATGCAGACATTTTGCAGAGAGTGGATTGAAGCATTTATTCAAGCTAGTAAATAGTTTGGTCATAAAACACCAAGAAGGTGAACAGATCTTTAGACTTAACAATAAGTTTATACCTGTAGATCCTAGATATTGGGATTCAAATAAAGATGTTGTTGTAAATATTGCTTTATCTAAGTCTAGTGATGAAGAAAAAATGGCTGTTTTATCACAAATAATTAGCAAACAAGAGCAAGTATTACAACAATTAGGGCCAAACAATCCTTTGGTAAACCCACAACAATACGCAAATAGCTTGGCAAGACTGATAGAAATGGGCGGATTCAAAGATCCACAAGCATTTATTAATACACAGGTCGGTGAAATACCACCAACACCAGAAAAACCTGATCCAAATTTATTATTGGCACAAGCTGAGATAGAAAAATCAAAAGTATCATCACAGAAATCAATCATTGACGCTGAAACAGATCGTATGAAGATTATCATGGAAGATGATAGAGACAGAGATATAGAAGAAGCAAAAATTAGACTAAAAGTTGCTGAACTAAAAGCTAGATATGGCGCACAAGTAGATATTGCAGAGATAAATTCTTTAATGGAAAGAGACAGAGAATTAATTAGAGCGATAGCAAAAGGACAAGCACAAGGACTTTTTAATGGCGGACAAGATAACAACTAGAATATTTGATGTAGATATTGGTGAGGGAGATCAAATCTTTTCAGCCAAAGATCTACAAGCTAATGATGAACATCAAGCTTTGATGTTTACAAGGATTTTATTTGCTGGTCAAATTGACGAGTTTTCAGAAGTTATAAGCATAAAAGAAAAACTAATACACTAATGGCTATTACATACAGAGGTGAAAGATTCAGCGGTTATAACAAACCCAAAAGAACTCCTGGCAAATCAAAAAAATTTGCAGTTTTAGCCAAGAAAGGAGAAAAAATAAAACTAATAAGGTTTGGAGATCCTAAACTTTCAATCAAAAAAAACAATCCAGCCAGGAGAAAATCATTTCGTGCTAGACATAAATGCGATACTAATCCACCTGATAAATTGACAGCAAGGTATTGGAGTTGTAAAAATTGGTAATATGAAAAGAAAATTTAAAAAAGTTCCTAAATCAAAAAATGGCATACCATTAATATATTTGAGGGGCGCAAAGAATCGTAAAGCTAGAGAAAAAGAAATTAAAAAAACTTCTGAACTTTATAGAAAAGGTAAATTAACAGGCGCTATGATGGACGCCATTTCAAAATTAAGGAGTAAAGGTTGAGTAGAAAAGCTTGTATAGAAAAATATTCAAAATCTAGTGGTATATCAAAAGGAACACTTAGTAAAGTTTATTCAAGAGGATTGGGCGCTTATTATAGTTCTGGATCTAGGCCAGGAGTATCTGCTCACCAATGGGCTTGTGGAAGAGTTAGATCTTTTGCTACAGGTAAAGGTGGGGCAAGAAAAGCTGATTCAGATTTATTAAGACCAAAGAAGAAGAAAAAATCAAAAAAATAATTTATAATGAAATCTATGCCGTATCATACAGGAAATAAAAAGAAGAAAAAAAAGAAAAGAAAATAGGAGAAAAAAATGTTCTTATTAAATTGGATTAGCGATCTTTTAATTGGTTTAAGTGTTGTTATAAGTATAGCTTCTATATTATCTACACTAACACCAAGCGAAAAAGATGATAAGTGGATAGGTAAGCTTTATGGTTATTTAGATCTAATAGCCTTAAATTTTAAAATTAAAAAATAATGCCTTTCAGTAAGTATTCATCAAAACAAAAAAAATTGGCGGCAGTTGCCCCACCTCGTAAAAAAATAACAGGGGCAGACTTTAAAGCTTTACAAAAGAAAAAGAAGAAAAAGAAATGAAAAAATCTGTAAAAGCGCCAAAGGGTTATCATTTTATGGTTAAGGGCAAAAACATAAAATTAATGAAAAATCCTAAAGGTGGTTTCAAACCACATAAAGGCGCTAAATCTTCTATATCTTTTGATGTCGTAAAGATTCACTCAAAATAAAAATGTCTAACACAATATTAGATTTGGTTGTCGGGCCTGTTTCTAATATTCTTGATAAATTTATTGCTGATAAAGATCTTAAAGCAAAACTACAACATGAACTTAAAACAGAATTACATAGAGCAAATCTTGCTCAAATTGAAGTCAATAAGATGGAAGCACAATCCCGTCATTGGTTTGTTGCGTCTTGGCGACCTTGTGTGGGTTGGATTTGTGCGCTTGCACTTGGTTATCACTTCATTATTTCGCCCATTACGATATTTGCGTTATCTGTCTCAGGGCTTTCATACGATATTCCAGAGTTTGATATGAACTCATTAATGACTATCTTGCTCGGTATGTTGGGGCTTGGCGGTTTGAGATCATACGAAAAAAAGAATAATTTAACTAAATAGCTATGTCACAAATAAATTTTTCAGAAACAGAATCAATTAATGATCTTTCTGATAAAGATTTTTTAGATTGGGTAGAAAAAAAATTATTGCTGGTAAACCATGAAAGATACCAAAAGTCTAATAAAGGTTTTTTAAAAGAACAGCTAACACTAAGTCAATATTTAGCAGAAAATCATACAAAACTTTTAATTGAGTATTTACAAACTGAAAAAGGTTGTGTCTAAAGTAAAAATAGATTCAACATTTAGGTATGTCTGTTTAAAAACATGATATTATTAGCCATGCAAAGGAATTTATATGGAATTTAGCCCCTACATTGTTTGGAATATTTTTATCACATTAGTATTAGCGCCTTTAATGTATTCTATAAGACAAAATTTTACTGAAATAAAAAGAATTGATATATTATTAAGCAAGACTAGGGAAGAAATCCCAAGCAAATACATAACTAAAGAAGAACAAAAAGACGATATGGATCAAATATTAGATAGGTTTGACAAGCTAGAAGAAAAATTAGATAGAGTTTTTGAGGGCAGACAATAATGGCAAAGGGCAATATTGGTGGTTTAACACCAGAAGAAATAGCGGCGCTTTTAGGTGGCGGTGGCGGTGATAACAACTTCACAGGTAATGAGGGCCAACCGCCTGTTGTAGTTCCCCCTTCAACAACAGCATTAGATCCATCAGCATTTTTATCAGGTTTAAATTACGCAAGACAAATATCAGGCGGTGGCGCAATTCAAAATCAAATAGATCCAGGAGTTGCATATTCTACAGTTTCACCAACAGGATTTACTCCATCAAATGTTCCAGCTTCATATTTTGATTTATTACCATCACCTTTCCCACCAACATCAGGAGACGATACTGTAGGCGGTGGCGGAACAGGTGGCAATGGCGGAACAGGTGGCGGTGGCGGTAGAGACGGCGGTGGAGTTGGCGATCCTAGATATACTCAACCTGGCGGGCCAGGAGATTTTCCACCACAAAAAGGGCCAGGCGATCCAACACCACAGCCACCAACACCACCACCAGCCCCAACACCAGCCCCAACACCCGCCCCTACGCCCGCCCCAACACCACCACCAAGAGGGCCAGGCGGTGGCGGTGGAAATCTTTTACAAGGTGGTGATTTTTTTGTTATGCCACAAGGTAATTCTTATGATGATTTAGGACTACAAGATAAAATAACTATTGCTCAACAATTTAATGGTATGTATGTTGATTCATCAGGTAATCAATTTATGATGACACCCGAACAATTAGAATACTATCAAAATTATTCTTTTACTTTTAGAGATCCTATTGGAAAACCTGGAGAGCCAGGCCCAAGCCCTGTGCCACCACCGACACCCGAGCCAGCGCCAGAGCCACCAGGCGCAGATGATTTTGTAAATGCTTTTTTTGATCCAAACTCACCAACACCACAATTAAATAATGAGTTATTAAACTATTTCAAAGGTATTGAATAGTGTCTAAAGATAAAGATATAAAAAATGGTTTAGAAGCTGAAAGAATACTTGGTAGCCAAATATTTAAAGACGCACTAAAAAATTTAAAAGAAGAATATGTTCAACATTGGCTTAGTTCAAGATCTGTTGGTGATGTGACATTAAGAGAAGATTTTCACAAAGCAATTCTTTTGCTTCCAGAAATAGAAAGACATCTAAGGATAATTGCTGAAAAAGGCAAACTTACCAAATCTCAAATAGATAAAATCAAAAAAATAGTATAAAATTTTCATCAAGGAGTTTAATATGGCAACAACGGAAAAACCGATTGCATTACAAACAGACAAAGATAAAGCTGTTTCTTCGTTTGAGGACTACTTAGATCCAAGTGAAGATAATGTAGAGCAATCTAACGAAAATGAAACAGAACAACAGGAAGTTCCTGTTGAAGAAGCTAACGAAGATTCTAATGATGAAGATCTTGTAGAAGATTCAGAAGATGAATCAGAAGAAGATGATGATGATTTAGAAGAAGAGTTAGAAGAAGCAAATGATGTGGAACAAGATCTTGAAGAAGATCAAGAGCAACCAAATTTTATATCTGTCAAAATTGATGGAGTAGAACAAGAGGTCACGCTTGAAGAACTTAAAAATGGATATTCCCGTCAGCAAGATTATACGAGAAAAACTCAGAAGCTTGCGGAACAGACAAAATCTGTAATCCAAAAAGAAAAAGAGATTTCTCAAAAAGACGCTCTTTATAGTCAGTTGATTCCTAAATTAGAGCAAGAACTAAAACAAGATTTAGTTGATAATCAGCCTAATTGGGAAAAATTGGTAGAAGAAGATCCAATAGAGTATGTTAAACAAAAACAGATCTGGGATACTAAAAAGGCAAAACATGAAAAAGTGTTAGCTGAAAAAAAGCGAATTGAAAATGAAGCTTTGTCGAAAAGACAAAAACAAATTGAGCAAATCGTGAATGACGGCAACGTAAAACTTGTCGAAAATATTCCAGAATGGAAAGATAACAATGTTAGAGAAAAAGAATTTTCTAGCATTAAACAATACGCTATTAAAAATTTAGGATTTAATGAACAAGAAATTGATAGCATTATTGACTACAGAGCCATACTTGGTTTGAGACAAGCTTGGAAGTTTTCTAAAACGCAAGAAGCGATAAAGAAAAAACCAACACAATCTCCAGCAAGAGTAGGGCGTCCAGGATCTAGTAATAAACCAATAAAAACTTCAGCTGTTAAAAAAGAACGTCAGCGGTTGAAAAAGTCTGGAAAGGTTTCAGACGCCGCCAAAGTGTTTCAAAGGATTATTTAATCCTTTAAGGAGTAAAAATGGCTAAGATTACTAACGCATTTGATACTTATGGCGCACAAGCTGACAGGGAAGAGTTATCGGATATTATCTATAACATTTCTCCAATGCAAACACCATTTCTATCAAGTGTTGGAAAATCAAACGTAAGTAATGTCGTCTTTGATTGGCAGACAGAACAGCTACCAACTCCATCTTCTAGCGGTAAGTTAGAGGGTTTCGAGTTAAGTAGATCTGCTTCTACTGCAACAGTCAGAGAATCAAATGTATGTATGATCTCGTCAAGAGACGCAACCGTCACAGGATCGCAAGAAGCGTCAGACGCCGCTGGCAAAAATTCTGAGATGGCTCACCAGCTTGCTTTAATGTCAAAAGCATTAAAAAGAGATATGGAAGAAGCATTAGTGGGTAATATCGCTAAAGTTTCTGGATCTGCAAGTGCGGCTCGTCAAACAAGATCTTTAGAGACTTGGTATCAATCCAATGTTAATAAAGCTTCTGACGGGGCAAATGGATCTGCTTCTGCGGCCCGAACTAATGGAACAAGAAGAGATTTAACCGAAGCTATGGTTAAAGATGTTCAACAACAATGTTTCACAAACGGCGCAGAGCCATCAATCTTAATGTGTGGCCCATATAACAAATCTGTTATATCAGGTTTCACAGGTAGATCACAGGCAAGGCAGTTCGTGGACGCTAACGTGGTTGAAGCTTCTGTTTCTATCTACTCAGGTGATTTTGGAGAACTTAAAGTTGTTCCATCAAACAGAAGTAGAGAGCAAGCAGTTCATCTGTTAGATCCAGAATTTGCTGGAGTTGCATACCTTAGAGATTTTGAAACTATTGACATTTCAACAATAGGTGACGCTCAAACTAAAATGATAGTCGTAGAATACGGACTTGAAATGAAGAATGAAGCGGCTCACGGAATTGTTGCAGACGTTAAAGTTTCAGATTCCGACGCTGGTTAATAACTAGCAATTTGGGGGGCTTATTGCCCCCCTTTTTTTCAAATGGCAAAAAAAACTGTTTTAGACGCAACACTAAATACAAAAAACATCTTTGCAACAGAAGATGATAAAAACTTTTATCACACTCAACAGAATGTTCAGCCAACAATAGAATATGTAAAAAATTTAAGTCACCTTAAACCAGGTAAAGAAATGCGTCACGTTGCAGAGATTCCTATGGTAATATATCAGAAGATGGTTAGAGAAGGATCTATCAATGACAAAAAAGCTTTGAAGAAATGGCTCAATGATCCAGATAATAAAATGTTTAGAACATGGAAAGGTAAAGTATAAATATGACTTATAGTGAACTAAAAACAAATATAGCTTCTTTTTTAAATAGATCTGATTTAACAGACCAATTAGATCTATTTATAGATCAAGCAGAAGCAGAGATAAACAGAAGAGTAAGAACAAAAGATATGGTTAAAAGAGCAAATGCCGTATTAGAACAACAATATTTAACATTACCTAGTGATTGGCAAGAAGCAATAAATGTAGAAATAACATCAAATGATTTTTCTCCTGTTTTTCAACAATCAATAGAATCTTTAGATGTTTATAGAAAAAGCGTTGATAACTCTAGTGGACAACCAATTTATTTTGCTATTGTTGATGATACATTAGAGTTTGCGCCAACACCTGACCAAAATTATGATATTCAATTAACATATTATGCAAAACCAACACCATTAAGCGATTCAAATACCTCAAACTTTATATCTAACGATCACCCAGACGTTTATTTATATGGGGCTTTGAAACACGCTTCTATCTTTTTAATGGAAGATGATAGAGTAAATTTATTTAACGATCTCTTTGAAAAAGCACTAGAAGAAATAAGAATGGAAGATTACAGATCTCAATATGCTAAAGGATCTTTAATGCAAAGAAGAAAAACTTATGGAAAAGCTAAGAAAAACGTTTATTATATGAAGAACAGTTAGGAGAATTTATGTCATTCAGTAATTTTTTAGAATTAGAAGTTTTAGACCACGTTTTTAGAAATTCGGCTTATACAGCCCCATCAACTATTTATGTTGCTTTATTTACTTCCGCCCCAAATGACGCTGGCGGGGGAACAGAAGTTTCTGGTAATGGTTATGCTAGACAATCTATGGCTTTTGGCACAGCTTCTAGTGGATCTATATCTAATAGTAGTTCAGTTGAGTTTCCAACAGCCACAGGAGATCAAGGAACAATAGTAGCTATGGGTTTATTTGACGCTTCAAGTGGTGGAAATCTTCTTGCCTATGGATCTTTAACATCAAATAAAACTGTTTCTAACGGAGACGTATTTAGATTTAACGCAAGTTCTGTCACTATTTCATTGGATTAACACATGGCCCAACAAGGATATGGGTTTGGTAAATATGGCAGATCAAATTGGGGTGATACTCAATATGAACTTGCGACATCTAATGTATCTGTATCTTCATCAGTAGTTGCGGTAGGAACACAAATAGATCTGGGGGCAACCTCAATCAATGTTTCAGCAACAATTTCATCTGCTGGATCATTTGTTCAAAGTGGCGCTAGTTCTGTATCTGTTTCTGCTTCATTATCAAGCGCTGGATCTTTAGTTGTTGTTGGACAAAGTTCAGTATCAGTATCTTCATCTGTATCATCTGCTGGAACACAAATAGATTTAGGTAATGTAAGTATTTCTGTAAGTTCATCTTTATCACCATCAGGAACTATGATAGATGTAGGAGAAACAACAATATCCGTAGTATCAAGTGTTGGATCTTTAGGTGGTCTTATTAGAGAAGCAAGTTCAACAATAAACAATACTTCTAGCATTTCTGTAGATGGTCGTTTAAAATGGGAGAAAGAAAATAATCCAAGTGTAGTTTGGACAAATCAAAATAATCCATCTACTACCTGGACAGAACAAATATCAAATAGGTAATTATGGCAGATACAAACACAACAAATTTAAGTCTAGTAAAGCCAGAGGTAGGGGCTTCTACTGATAGCTGGGGAACAAAATTAAATAATAATCTTGATAGTGTGGACGCTATCTTTAGCACATCTGGAACTGCGGTTTCAATGGGCGCTGTGACTTTTGGTGGTGATGTAATTATTCAAGGAACAACTCCAAAACTAACTTTAGGTGATGGCGGTGAAGAAGATGTCACAATTCAATTTAATGGTATAAAAGATTTTTATATTGCAAATGACGATAGCCAGGACAAACTTTTAGTAGGTGAGGGATCTACTGTTGGCACAAATTCAATTTTAGCAATCACAGATGATAATATTATTTTTGGTGATGGCGCAGAAGTTGATCTTGCTTTTATATATGACGGAAATCAAGTTGATTATTATTTTGCTATTGACGATAGTGCAGACGCATTTTTGATAGGAACAGGTCAAACAATAGGATCTGATATTGCATTAGAAATAAGTTCGAGCAAAGTTATTAAATTTAATAACGCTTACACATTCCCAACATCAGATGGTAGTGCTAACCAAGTTTTACAAACAGATGGTAGTGGCGCTTTGACTTTTGCTTCTGTTTCTGGAACAACTATTAACAACAATGCAGACAACAGACTGATAACAGGAAGTGGCACGGCTAATACTTTAGAAGGTGAAGCTAACGCCACATGGAATGGTAATACTTTATCTCTCACGGCTGGGGCTGGAAATACAGGTATATCCCTTACAGATGGCTCAACAAACTATGGGTTTATCGGTGGTGGTAATGCTCTTAAATCTGGTGGTAGTGCCAATGACTTTTCATTTAGAACAGATACAGGAAATCTTGATTTTTATACTAACGGACAAAATCTCAGACAAAGAATTACATCAACAGGTGTCACATTAGTAAATACAAGTGCGGCATTTAGTAGTGGGGCTTTAGATGTTCACAATACAGGTGGCAATACTGTTGAATGTGCTGGTTTTAAAAACGGAAATTCTGGCTCATTCAATGTAATGTTAAAGTTTTACACAAATGCTGGGGCAGTCGGAAGAATAGATTGGGATAATACAGGATCAGCTATGGGCTTTACTAACCTGTCTGACGCAAAACTCAAAAATATTACAGGTGAAGCATTGGGGCTTGATCTTATTAATAAATTAAATCCTGTAAAATATCATTTTAAAGATAATGATTGGGAATCAGAGGGTTTAGTTGCACAAGAAGTTGAGCAAGTTTTTGAAGATCTAAATGTGCCACATAAAGGTCTAAGAAAACCTGATGAAGAAAATGAACACTATATGCTTGATTATTCTGTTTTTACAACAAACTTAATAAAATCAGTTCAAGAGTTATCAAAACAAGTTGAATCACTTCAAGAAGAAATAAATATACTAAAAGGAGAAAACTAAAATGATTAATTTTTCATGGGAAGTTAAATATGTTGAAGTTTATCCATCATATACAGATCAACAAGATCCACCTAACACCAAATCAAATGTAGTTCATAAAGTAAATTGGAGACTAAAAGGCATTGACAATGAAAATAATGATCCTGATGGCAATCCATTTTTTGGAGAAATTTTTGGTGATATTAGTATTGATGTTTCTAATTTATCATCATTTATAGAGTTTGATGATTTATCAAAATCACAAGTTCAGACATGGGTTGAATCTGCTATGGGTAGCGCACAAGTTCAAGAATGGAAAGATGAAATAAGTTCACAAATATCAGATAAGATAAATCCATCAAGTGTGCAAAAAATTATAGAGGATTAGGATCGGGTGAATGGCATTAGTTTCTATAACACCACCAGCGGGAATAGTCACTAACGGCACAGAATATTCCAACAAAGGGCGTTGGGTTGATGGCAATTTAGTCAGATTTCAAAATGGGTATCTTACACCTATCAAGGGCTGGGAAAAATTATCACACGGCACAATAACAGGAGAAATCATTTCCTTATACGCATACAATGACAATGCTGGAAATAGTGTAATTGCTGTTGGCACAAGACAAAAAATATTTGTTATATATAAAGGATCTACAACAGACATAACTCCAGGTGGCTTTGTAAATGACGCAAGTGCAGATCCTTTAGGTTATGGCGCTTATCATTGGGGCGTTGAAGATTATGGAGACGCAAGAAGTCAATCAGGATTATCATTCAATAGTAAAGATTTTTCTTTTGATAATTGGGGAGAAGATCTAATTATATGTTTTGCTGGTGATGGAAAAGTATATAGATGGCAATCTAATTCAAGTGGATCGGCAGACACTATCGCTTCTGTTTTAAGTAATGCGCCAACAAATAATAAATCTATAGTTGTGACTAATGAAAGGCATTTAGTCACTTTTGGATCTGGTGGAGATCCTAGAAAAATAGCATGGTCAAATAGAGAAGATAACAATGATTGGACAGCCAAAGCAACAAATACTGCTGGAGATCTAATTATTCCTAGTTCTGGAGAAATAATAGGCGCAAAAAAATACAAACTAGATACTATAGTTTTTACAGAAACAGGTCTTAGTAGAATGTATTATTCTGGCAATCCTTTTGTTTATGGTATTGCACAAGCTGGTGAAAACTGTCGTCCTTTAGGAATGAGATCTGTTGTTAGCACAGGAGACTTTCTTGCTTGGTTGGGTGAAAATTCTGTATTTGTTTATGATGGTAAAGTAAGAGAGGTAAAATGTGATGTGCATGATTATATCTACGATAATTTAGATTACCCTATGAGAGCAGTTGCAGTAGGTGGTCATAATTCTAATTACAATGAAATATGGTGGTTTTTTCCAAGTGACGCTGATAGCGGTTATACTCCATCAAGATATGTTATTTGGAACTATAAAGATAATGTCTGGAGTAAAGGAACAGGTGTTGATAGGGGCGCTTGGTGGGATCAAGGAGTTTTAGAATATCCTATAGCTGGTGATGGATCTGGAAACATACTTCAACATGAATCAACTTTATTACAAAATTCTTTAGGTTTAGGATCTACAAAACCATTTTGCACAACAGGGCCAATAGAAATAGGACAAGGAGATAGATTGGCGCAAGTTAATCAAATAATACCAGATTCAGAAGCAAATACTTTGCCTGGCGTCACTTTGTCTTTTAAAGGAAAATTCACATCAAATGGCGCAGAAACAGATTTTGGCTCATTTACTTTTGAATCAGATGGCTACATGGACGCAAGATTTACTGCAAGATCAATATCTATGAAAGTTGAGGGCGATACAAATCAAGATTTTAAACTTGGTCAGGTTAGGGTGGACGCAAAACCTAGAGGGAAAAGATAATGGATCTATCCTCACAAAGACAGTATATTCAAAGAGCAGTAAGTTTAAAAAAAGATGTCACAAGCACGGCTCTAACAACTCTTTATACTTGTCCAGGATCTACAGATTTTGATTTTTCAGTAATAGAATCTATTCTGATTGGTGATGATGGTAATCAAGCAACAACTGTCACATTGTCAATTACAGACAACACAGGACATACTTTTCCTATATTTAAAGAAATAAGCATATCTGCGAAAGAGACAAAAGAAATATTAACTAGAAGCTTATTATTAACAGCTGGTGATATTTTAAAGATTGAAGTATCACACGCAAACATAAATTTTATAGCAAGCGTTGTAGAGTATGCAAAAGGTGATTGATCCAGGCGTAGTAAAAAAATTAGATTGGGAAATACATTGGCATAATTGCAAAAAATATATTGCTGACGCTTTAAAATATCAAGATCTATATAATATAGAAGATGTTGAAGAGAGAATAAAAAATGGCACATTTTTACTATGGCCAGGAGAAAAATCAGCTTATGTGACAGAGTTTGTTTTTTTCCCAAGAGTAAAAGCTATAAACCTTTTATTTTGTGGTGGAGATTATCAAGAGCTAGAAAAAATGCTACCATACATAGAAGATTTTGCTAAAAAATATGGTTGCACAAGATTTTATGGCGGTGGCAGAAAAGGTTGGATAAAACTTTTAACAAAACGCAGTAGCTATATGGGTTGGCAAAGCGTATATAATATAAGAAAGGATTTTAAATAATATGTCAAAAGGCGCACAAACATCAGAAGTCACATTACCAGCTTTTCAAGAACAGATGTTTAAAGATCTGTATGGGGCTGGCAGAACTGTAGCACAACAACCATTCACACCATATACAGGGCCACAAGTTGCTGGATTCAATATGGATCAACTAAATCAATTTGATTTAGCACGGAGATCTGCTGGAAGATCTTTTGCAAGCGATCCACAAGCAAGTCTGCAAGCATTAGTAGATTCACGAACACCATCAATTTTAGATGTGGGCGGTGAACAAGGATTGCAAAGCTATCAAAATCCATTCGAGCAACAGGTCGTAGATCAAACTTTAGCTGACTTCAACAGGCAAAGACAGATGATTTCAAATGAAGCGCAAGATAGGGCAATTAGGGCTGGGGCTTTTGGTGGCTCTAGGTCTGCTATTTTAGAATCAGAAGCAACTAGACCTTTGACAGATCAAACAGCAAGGACAATAGCTAATTTAAGAAGTCGTGGTTTCGATCAAGCAACAAGACTTGCAGAGGGAGATTTAGATAGATTAAATAGACAAAATATTTTTAGACGTGGCGTTATACAAGATCAAATACAAGATCAAGTCAGAACTTTAGGTCTTTTAGGTGGTATAGGACAACAACAGCAAAGATTACAACAAGCGGCCCTTGATAAAGCTAGAGAAGAATTTGATAGAGCAAGACTGTTCCCACAAGAACAATTAGCTTTATTAACAAGTGCGGCAAGTGGAGTGCCAACATTAGCTGGACAATACAGTAGGAAAAAAACAGGGCTTGGTGACATTTTAGGGGCGGCCACAAGTCTAGGATCAAGCTTTTTATTAGGCGGCGGAAAAGGATAATAAAATGTCAGTAGGTATTCCAAGTAGTAGCGGTAGTATATTTGGCCCAACACCTGTGCCAAGTCCAACCCCAGCGCCAACTCCAAGTCCAACTCCAGAGCCAACGCCCGAGCCAAAGTCACAATCTGATAAAAATAGACAAATGGCATTATTGCTTGGATCTCTTTCTGATAGTTTCAAAGGGCAAGAAGATCAAACATTACAAAGAATCGCATTTTTAGACGATAGAGATCAGAAAAAAGAAAAACTTGCGTTATTTAACAGAACAAAAACTAGAGTTGCACAAGCAGTTCAAGACGGAACTTTACCAGCAACTATGCTGGATTTGTTAGACGCTCTTGGCCCAGACGGAACAGCTACTTTCCTTGCAGAAGAATCTGAGTTTATGAATAAAGGGCCAGACAGCGTATCTGATCTTGAATTTTCTGTTGTGCTAGAATATTTGAATTATGAAAAAGAACAAACAGCAAAAGGCCAACCTGTTTTAAGTGCAAAAGAATATTTCGAAAAACAAGGATCTAAAACAAAATACGAAATATTTGACAATGCGTTTAGAAAATTTGACCTCTTAGGCAATATATTTGGTAGAGATTTTAATTTCAATAATGATGATGATGTAGAGGATATTTAAAATTACTTAAAATGATATGGCAAAAAAATACCAATTTACTCACCCAGACGATAACAAAAAGTATAGGTTTGAAACTCAAAGCGAATTATCAGATGATGATAAAAAGCTAGAAAAAGAACAACACATTCAAAAAGTTCGTATCCTTAAATCTCCAGCTATATCAGAAGAAGAAAGACAGGCTTTGCTACAAAAATTTAACAATGATTTTGCAAGTAGAGAAGAAACAAGAAACAGAGGTATATTTGTAGATACAGCCTATAACACTATTGTGGGCGGTATTAGAGACGCTGGTGAGGGCGTAGCTGGTTTTGGAGATTTTTTAACTAAATATGATCCTAGAAAAAATCCTGTATTTTATGCTTTAGTGGGGGCGCAAACTAAAGCAAAATTAGAGGGAAAAAATGAGGAAGCAGATAAAATAGGATTACTTATAAATGCTAATGTAAGTTCTACTGATGGAGAACTAGAAAAACAATACAACGCTTTAATTCCACAAATAAAAGATCCTAAATTTACTGTAAACAAATTTGGTAGAGTTTTAACACAATTTGCAGTTCCTTATGCTGGTATTTCTAAAGTTTCTAAAGGCACACGAATAGCTGATAAATCAATATTAAGGCGTGTTGGTGAAGAAGCTATAAAAGGTGGAGTTGCAGAACAATTAGCTTTTTTACCAGAAGATGAAAGACTTTCTAATTTAATTGTTAATACTCTTGGCCCTGACGCTTTTGTTGTTGGCCCTATTGCAGACTTTCTTAAATCAGATCCAAATGATTCAGAAGCAGTAGCAAGACTTAAAATGGCTGTAGAGGGAACGGCACTTGGAGTTAGTTTTGATTTTTTGCTAAGAGGTTTGGGTAAACTTAGGGCCGCTCAAAAAAATAAAAAAGAGATTGATGAAGCAGAGCAAAAGAATAAAGGACAAGAAGTAGATCCTAAAAAAGTAGAAGAACAATATTTAATGAACGAGGGTAAGATAGGCCCAAATGATAATCCTTATGGAAGTCAAACCTATGATGAAAAAGTTGCAGAACAAATAAAAATTAAAAACAACATACAAAAAGATCCAATTAGTTTTAAAGGTGGCATAAATAGATCTGGAACAGGAAAGTATGGTAAAAAAGAATTTGTTTTCAAAACTGATCCAAACACAAATAGGGTGACAGCTTTTATAAAAGACAAAAGAACAAAGGAAGAAGTCGAACTTGCTATACAGGGAGAAATAAATAGCAGACAAATAGATGGAGAAACATTATCTGACGCAGAAATAAAAGCATTAAGAGAATCATTTACTGATTTACCATTTAATAGAAAACTTGGTGAATATGAAAATATGAATACAGCTAGAAATGAAACAGCATTACAGTTTGTTCCACGTTCAAGATTTTCTCCAACTTTAAATCCTGTAGAGCCAAAAGTAAGAAGAGTAAATAATTTATTTGTAGGAAAATTTAACAGTAATGATTATGGATTAGAAGATCTTTTTGGCGGTGATTATTTAAAACAAAATTTACGTTATTTCGATAATAAGAGAAATAGACCATCTGACGCATTTGATAGGGCTGGTGAAATTTTAACGCAAGCTGGTTTTAGGGGCAGACAAGGAGAAAATTTTTCTGGATTTGTAAGCTTAGAAAATGATGAAATTACAGATGTAGTTTATAGAAATGATGTTTTATTAGAAGATCAAGACAAATACATTCAATATGAATTAGCTATCAAGCGTGCAGAAGAAGTAGAAGAATTATTAAAACAAGCTGGTTATACAGATATACAAATAGGCGGTATGAGGGAAGAAGAAGTTCTAAGAGCGCTTAGAAACTATGAAAATAGAGTAAAAGATATTGAATCAGACATATCTTATTACGAATCAACTTTAGCTAAGAATAGTGAAATGGAAGATTATGAAGCTTACTCTAACGCACATACATCAAGAATTAGATCTGAAAAAAGAGCAGATATTGAAGAAAATGCACAAGCTGGTGGATCTTCTCCAGAAGAAGCAAAGAGGATTGCTGATAATCAAATAGGGCCAGAAGAAGGATTTGGTGGTAGCTATGTTGGACAAGGTGGCGGTAAAGTAAAAACAGGTGGCCCAGAAAAAGCTGGCAACATAAATTTAGACAGAATAAATGAGCCAGAAGATGTAAAAGATATGATAAAAGATGTTGTTAGCAAGATAGATCTTGAAGCACACAGAAGAGTAGTTCCTTTTGGATCGAAAGGTGAAAAACTAAGAGCGCTTGGTGAATCATTAGGATTGACACCAGATGATCTAAATTTAAGAAAGGTTGGACAGGCGTTTAACGCAGAACAAATAGACGCTTCTAGGGTTTTGTTTGATGAAGCATTAGCAGAAGTCACAAGACTAGCTAGAGAGGTAAATGCAGATCCATCTGATCTAAACAGAGTTGCACTTCAACACGCTATGACTAGAGCAACAGCCATATCAGAACAAATAGTAGGAATAACGGCAGAAGCTGGGCGGGCATTGAGAGCATTTAAAGAATTTACAGGGCCAGCAAGCGGTAGAAATAAATTTGTAGCAGATTATTTAAAACAAGGAACAGGCCGTGATGGTATAGATCAAATAGCAAAAGCAATTACAGAAATTGATAATGACGTGACACTAGGAAATTTTGTTAGAAAAACATACAAGCCAACTACTTTTGAAAAAATACAAGAAGCATGGATAAATGGATTGCTTTCAGCCCCATCAACACACCTTGTTAATATTATTTCTAACATAATAACTACAACTTTAAGACCTGGAGAATATTTACTATCTGCCCTTGTTGGTAAAGCTAGAGGTGGTAAAGACGTAATTACTTTTTCCGAAGCTGGTATGAGGGCTATAGGTATGATGGTTGGGGCTTTGCGGGGCGCTGACGCAGTTTATAAAAATTTAAGATATGGTAGGGCTTTTGACACACTAGATGATCCTCTGACAAAACTTGAACTATCAAGACAAAAAGCAATAGGTGGCAAGGTAGGAGACGTTATTAGAATTCCTGGATCTCTTTTGGCACTAGAGGACGCCTTTTTTAAAACCATAGGACAACAACAAGAATATTTTGGACGTGCTATGCGACAAGCTAAAAAAGAGGGTAAAGGCATAAAAAGAGCATTTGAATTATTAAAAGACGTATCTAAGTTGGGTGACGAAGTAAGACTTGCGGCAATAGACGAGGGTAGATATTTAACTTTTACAAAACCTGTTGAGGGCTTTGCACAAGGATTTCCACAATGGGTTAATAAATATCCAATCTTTAGATATATATTTCCATTTGTGCGAACACCTGTAAATATTGTTAAATTTGCTGTAGAAAGAGTTCCCGTATTGAATTTTGTTTCTAGCAAAACACGAAAAGCTTTTGCAAAAGGTGGTAAAGAAATGGATCAAGAAATAGCAAAACTTCTTATGGGTGGTAGTATTATGGGTAGTATAGCTTTTTTGTCGTCTAACGGGTATATCACAGGTAGAGGGCCAGCAGATTGGAAAGAAAGACAATCTTTAAGAGAACTTGGTTGGCGTCCTTATTCAATTAAGTTAGGAGATACTTATTATAGTTATAACAGATTTGAGCCTGTTGGAATCTTGTTTGGGCTTGCGTCTGATTTGACAGAATTAGCTAGAGATTTTCCAGAAATTTTAAAGGACAAAGAAAATGATGGAGTTGTTGGTGAGATTGTGGAAAGATTAATATTTTCACTAGCTGAAAACATAACTAATAAAACTTTCTTAACAGGATTGACAGGTGTTATTTCTATGATAAGCGATCCTGGACGTTATGGTGAGCCAGAGTTCACAAGATTTTTAACTTCTTTTACGCCAACAATAGGTAAATATAAAAGAATATCAGAAGATCCTACTATCAGAGACGCAGAGGGTTTATTTAATAACTTTGCAAATCGTATGCCAGGCTTTATGAGTGATTTCTTTTTTAGCAAAAATTCAAAAGATCTACCACCAAAAAGAAATATATTTGGTGAAACAAGAGAGTATGATGTGACACCTGGTATTGGTGGTTTTACTTTTATTCCTATCAATATTAGTAGGGAAAGAGAAAATCCTGTTTTCCAAGAATTTTTAGCACTAGATTACTTTCCCGGTTTGCCAAGCAGAAAGATTGGTGGGGTAGAACTTACAGCAGATCAATACGAAGATCTTTTGGCTATACAACAGGAAATAGGATCTAAAAGAATATTGGAATCTATAGTGAGATCACCTCAATATAAAAGTGCAATACCTTTTGCCAAACAACAACTATTAGAAAAAGGCATTGAAAAATTAAGAGATACAGGCAGAGATCTATGGCTTGCAAGAAATAAAGATTTTGTTCAAAAGATGGTCAAACAAAAAAAAGAAGAAATTGAAAAATGATCCAGCAAAAAACAGGGCTAGCTGGAGAATATTTGACGGCAAGCTACCTAGTTAGATATTTTGATGATGTTTTTGAAACGTCAGAATCATCAAGATATGACTTTTTGTGTATCAAAGACAATATAAATTACAAAATACAAACAAAAACAACAGACAGTAAATTTGAAAGAAACAACAATTATTGGTTGCGTTGGGATATAAAGAAAAAAATATCAAACAAAAAAAATGATTATAGAGTTTATGATCGAAACGAGGTAGATATTTTTGCTTTTGTATATTTATCTTTAGATAAAGTCTTGTTTATACCTAACAGAAATACAGGCAAAACTTATCAGAAAAAAGTAAGTTTTATTGAACAAATAAATACAATGCAAACACTACAATCTTCAACAGAAGCTATAAAAGAATTAAAGCTTTAACACATCAAGATCAAATTTTATTTTTTGATCTGGATTATGTTTAAGTGTGGATAAACCAAGACCTATAAAATAATCAGCCAATATTGATGGTTGAATTTTTTTAATTTTTGCAAATTCATTAAGATCTTTAACTTTTTGTTCATCTACCCAAACTTTTTTTCTACCATTACGTTCTAAAAATATTCGACAATTAGTGTCATAAACTTCCTTTATCATTTAGAAATACTCCTTCAATACTTTTTCATACCACTCAGCTTTTTCAAGATCTTGTTTTTGGTTTTTATATCTAAAACGCCACCTGTATTTGAAGCTGTTTCCTCTTAAATATCCTATGAATTCTTCTTCTGATAACATTGATTTGATGGCGTCAATACACTCTACGCCACCTTGATTGTAGTGCTTTGGTTTTTGGACTTCGTGAAAAGATCCCAAATCGTCTGGAAATCTTTTTACTAATATATCTTTCATTTCCATTTATATTATGTATTATAGGGTATATTAAGTGAAAAAGGGAAAATTCATGGAAAATAAATTTGATAAAACAAAAACGCTTACGCCACAGGCTTTGGCTGAAAGATGGGGCGTGACACGAAAAACAATAGACAATAGACGTTATATGGGTAAAGGCCCAGCATTTTGGAAAATTGCTGGACGCATACTTTATGATCTTAATGATGTTGAAAGGTTAGAGCAAAACTCTTTCCATTCATCAAATGAAACACGCTGATCTTAGCCCCTCTTCTGCGGAAAGGTGGTTTGCTTGTCCAGGATCTATTAACTTGTCTAAAGATGTGGATTATGTTGTCACCAAACCAGCCGTAGAGGGAACTTTACTTCACCAAATAAGTGAAATGAAGTTGAAAGATAGATTAGATGGAGACGGCATATCTCTAAAGTCTTATTGGCTTGGAAAGGTCGAAAAGGTAGAGGACTTTGAGATTGAGGTAGATGAAGAAATGATTGATTGTGCAGAAGCTTATGTAGATTTTGTGCAACAAAAAACAAAAAAGAAAAAGGGAAAACTATTGATTGAAGAACAAGTCACACTTGAAGAAATAAATCCAAGATGTTGGGGAACTGCTGACGCCCTCATTCTTGCTAACAAACATATATCAGTTATAGATTTTAAATCAGGCAGATACCCCGTTGAAGTTGAACACAACAAACAATTAAAAATTTATGGTCTTGGCGCATTGGCTAGATATGGGAGTGAAGATACAGTTTTAGATCTTACTATTGTCCAGCCAAGAGCAAAGCATAAAGACGGATCTATTAGAACAACAACCATCAAAGCGCAAGACTTAGTGCTTTGGGGTTTTAACGAACTCAAATCAGCTTGTGATAGCTGTGAAGAGGAAAATCCAAAATTTAATTTTGGTAATCATTGTCGTTTTTGTCCAGCAAAGGATAAATGCGACACTTACAAATCTTTTACATAAGGAGTAAATATGGTAAGTAATGATAATGACGCTAGAAAAACAACAGGTCTTGCTTTGAGACAAGATGATGGATCTATGCGTGAAATTTACGAAGATGATTTGGACGAAAAAAGTCGTCCTGTCGCAACTAAGCTGGCACAACTGCTAGGAAGAAGAGATAGGAAGCAAGAATCCTACAATCAATCCTTAGACATTGTGGCAGATTATGAAGATCTTGTTGCTTTAATAAATAAAGTTCGCATGGACTTAAATAATTTATTACCAGCACAAGCAAATATAAAAGTAGCGTCTGCGTTTAAAAAACCAAACGCTAAATCAAGGGAGTAATGTATGGCTTTGAAGGGTATCTTAAAAAAAGCAAGACAAATGCCACCAAGAATTACAATTCATGGTGGGCCAGCAGTCGGTAAAACGACACTCGGATCTAGCTTTCCGAAACCAATAATTATTACCACAGAAGATGGAATGGGAACTATAAAATGTGACCATTTCCCTGTAGCGACAAACTATGATGATTTTATGGAAAATCTTATACAAGTGCGAGACGGGGAACATGATTATAAAACTCTGGTAATTGATAGTTTGGATTGGCTAGAAAAATTAATTCATGCTAAATATTGTGAAGTAGAAAATGTTAAATCCATTGAACAAAAGGGATATGGCAAAGGTTATGTTGAGTGTTTAGCATATTGGAGAAATATCTTGGCTATTCTTGACGAGTGCCGTAATAAAGGCATGATTATTTTTCTTATAGCGCATAGTGAAATAAGAAAACAAGAAGATCCTAGAGTTGAGCCGTTTGATAAATACATTATCAAACTACACCGCAAAGCAAGTGACCTGGTCTCTGAGTATTCAGATGTTATTTTCTTTGCGACTTTTAATCTTGGATCTGTAAAAGTTCAAGGTAAGGGTGGTCAGCTTTCATCAAAACTTGTGAAAGGTGATAGGGTTTTATATACCAACGACAATCCAGCTTATTTGGCAAAAAATAGATATGCTTTGCCTGACGAGTTGCCGTTCGATTGGGAAACAATAAGAAAAGCAATTAAAGGAGAAACAGATGGATCTTAATACACATGGCGCAGTAGTTGATACTGAAACAGTTGTAGATAGTGAACTTATTACAGCTGGAAACTATAACGTAGAGATAGTTTCTAGTGAGGGTAAATCACTTGGAAATAACAATGGTATTCTCTGTGAATTTCTTGTAAGAATTATTGATAGCGGAAAATTGTTTAGTGATGGTTTCTGGGTAGCCCATGACAATCCTAAGTCAGTTGAAATCGGTTTAGGTAATCTTGCAAAATTTGCTAAAGCTTGTGGTCATTCGGGCGTGTTAAAAAACACAGATGTATTGAATGGCAAAAAATTAAATTTAGAGGTTGAGTTGAATGATAAAGGTTATCCACAATTTAAGAATAACTCATTCAAACCCTTTGAAGAAAATGAAGAGGTAAAAACAGAAAAGACTGTTAAAAAAGCTAAAACTGAAAAGGCTAGTGAAAAGACAGTCAATGATGAAGATATACCTTTTTGAAGTATTTAAAAGAAAATAGGCCCTCGTTATGTTCTATTTGTGGTAGATCTGCGAGGGGCTTTTTCGTGACTAAAGGTAAAAAAATATACGGGGCTTGTTCAATGGAACATCAAGACAAATTAAACAAACAGGGTAGTATCAAAAACATATCAAGCGTATCAAAATTAGGCATTGATTATGTGTTATCAAAAACAAAAGAAAATTACATAGCACACGCAAAGAAAAATAAATCTTTCGTATTACATGAATGGGATAAGAAAGATAGAAAAAATTTTTTTTATGAAGCTATAAGACACTACCTCAACTTTGCAGACAAACAAGCAGAAGAGGGAGTAGATATTGGATCTAACTAAACACATAGGTCAAAGTGGCTTAATTACAAAACCATATACAATACCAACAGAAACAGATCTTCTGACTGAAATGAATAATTTTGGTCTAAGAGTAGATCACCTGGACATAAGTGGTCAGTTAATTAGAGTTATGGTTTCCGCTTCATCAGGTGTGAGGCCCGACAAAACTAATGAGAAAAGTGGTTGGTATGTAATACATCAAGTCGGAGAACATATATTCGCTAACTATGGTAATTGGAGAACAGGACAAGAACAAAAGTGGTCGTCCACAAAAAACTCAAACCTTTCACAAAGACAAAGGGAAGATCTAACAAAAAGAATACAAGAAGCGCAGAAAAAAGCAGAAATAGAGCAAAAAAAACGTCAAAATGAAGTGGCTGTCGATTGTGAAGCTAGATTCAAATCCTACGGAAAAGTTGATAAACATGGCTACCTTACTACCAAAAACATACAAAACTATGGCTTAAAATCGAAATCTGAAAGTCTTGTTGTTCCAATTTACAATATTTTAGGGGAAATCAGGTCACTCCAATACATGAACAAAAAAGGAGATAAAAGATTTGTAAGCGCTGGTGAGGTCAAGGGGAATATGTTTTTGATTGGCACAGACTTTCAATCAATATCTAAATTAGAAAATATTATTGTGACAGAGGGTTATGCCACAGGCAGTTCAGTTTATGAAGCTACAAACATTCCTGTAGCTTGTGTTTTTTCTGCAAACTTTGGGTATGAAGCAGTAAAAAATATCAGAGCAAAAACAGACGCCAGGATTATTTTAGCTTTTGATAATGATAAAACAGGTCTTGGTCAAAAAAAATCACAAGAGATAGCTTCATCTTTTTATAATTGTGTGGTAAGAGTTCCGTCAATTATTGGAGATTATAACGATCTTGCTTTACAACAGGGTTTAGAAAAAGTAAAGCTGGAACTGTTAGATCTTGGACTTGGTTTGCGGAAGTATTCAATCAAGAACTTTCAAGATAAACCACCTGAGAGAGTTTGGTTAGTTGATAAAATGATCGAAACATCTAAACCAAGTTTACTTGCTTCCATAGGTGGTGTTGGTAAGTCTATGTTATCTTTATCTCTTGGCTTGAATATCATAGGCGCTGGTAATGACAAATGGTTGAATAAAAATATTACACAAAAAGGTAATGTTGTTTTCTTATCAGCAGAGGACGATCAAAGTGAATTTCATAGAAGGGTTGAAGCATTAGATCCAAAAGGTCAAAGGCATACTTCACCTTATGATCTTTACGCTTTTACTGTGCCTGATTTTGGTAAACCAATTAGCTTTGTAAAAGATGATAACAATGGTCTGGGCCTTACAACACAGGCCCATGAGTTTATGGAAGAATTAAAAAGTATAGATAATTTAGCGTTGGTGGTTATTGATCCTGTGCAATCCTTTGTCTCCGCCCCAATAACTACCTCGCAAGAAGTGGCGCAACTTTATTGTCAGTTTTGCTCGGCAATATCTTCACAATTTGGTTGCGCTACTCTTTCAATCCATCACATGAGTAAACTTGCATTACAAGGTAATGAGGACAGTATGACCGCAAGATCTTCTATCAGAGGTAGTTCAGCGCTTGTTGATGGTATGCGTATGGCTATGGCTATTTGGCTGACATCAGAACAAGACGCAGAAAATATTTGTGCAGAACAAGGCATGGATTATGATCGAACAAGGGTAGTCAGGGCTGGTATTGTCAAATCGAACGCAAGTGAAGTTGATACCAATGTTATGACTTTGATAAGAAAAAATGCTGTGCTTGAAGTTTATGACAAAAAGGGGATTGAGTGGGATTAATTTTATATACAGAACAAAATTTAGATCACGCCTGGCATTTTGATTGTAAACAAAGAGCCAAAGATAATGTTGCCTGGTTGCATAGGGAAGAGTTCAGATACCATTTTGAAAAATACTTAGATACTTTGGTAGCTGGTCAAGATCCAGAAAACTATATGTTGATAAAAATTTATATGCCAGAGGAGATTGTCAAAGATATAAAAAAAATTATAGAGATAGAAACAAAAGATCCAGAAGAATGAAAAAGAAAAAATGTAAAGTTTGCCAGGCAGAATATCCAATGGATAGCTATAGACAACGCCAGGAAGAATATAAAATATTTAGATCTGAGATCTGTAAAAATTGTGAGGATAAAGTTGATTGAGTTGGTTTTTATTTTGTGTTTGATAATGATTTGGTTGATGTTTGATGATGATGATTATGGGTATTAAGTGGAAGCTTTGTCCTGTTAAAGTGGAAGTTATGTCCTCTTTAAGTGGAAGCTTTGTCCACTATATCCATAACATAACATATAAAGGAAAAGTAATTTTTACTTTTCCTTTTGTAAAGGGTAAGTATGAATGAGAGTTTTTGGTGGATCGAGAGCGGTGTGCCACAAAATGAAGAGGAAAGTGGTTGTGTCCGTGCGTCCGTGCGTGACAAATATAAGAACTATAGCAAAATGCGAGGTTGTGTTTGGAAGTGGTTTCGTTCCCGTGCGGGTAATAAGAAACTATCGCCAGCTAGTAAATTATGTTTATGGGCTGTGTGTGAGCGTTTCCGTTGGGAAACATTCTCTAGCCACGACGCTTACAGATACTACGGCGCTATGACGGGTTTATCAGCAAAGACAGTTGGGCGTTGTGTGACCGAGTTAGTGAGTAGAAAATATTTATGGGTGGCCGTTGAGGGTGAGCGCAAGTTGTTGAGTAAAGCAATTCCTGGAGTGCGTAAACATTTATTATTAGTTGGGTTAGGATCTATAATGATTAAGGAGTTAAAAGAAAATGCCTAAGAAAAATAAGATCTTAAATACTTACACACCAGCAACTAGCGTTCGTGGGAAGAAAACAAGCATAGGCCGTAGGAATGTTGGCACATCAACAATGAATAAAAACTTTAGAAGAAGTTATAAACGTAATGTAGGGCAAGGATAATGAGCAAAGGATCTGATAGACGCAAAGCACAAATATCTGATGAAGAAATGCAAAAACGCTGGGATAGTATATTTAACTCACCGCATAAGAAACATTGGAAGAAAACAAAAAGGAGAAAGTAATTATGGCTGATAAAAAATTGACGGAAGCAGAAGTAAGAGATCAAGTTGGCGCATTGACCATTGAAGAAGAAGAGGAGTTGGCAAAAGGGATTTGTTGTTGTGGCGTTAAAGACTGCCCAACATCTTATGTATGTTTCTCAAAAGGATTTTAATTTAGTCCTTATCTTCCAGGTAAAATATTGTTTGAATAAATACCCAAAAGATAAAGACTATTAAAAAACCTTGCGTTAGCGTTAGATCTTCCATCTTTAAAATAATGATAGTTGCTCAAAAGTGTTTGCGAGATCTTCTATGATTTCATCTCTTGCTTTCAGATCTCCGTTAGAAAGACCATGCGTATCAAACATATACTGTTTTAAAACATTGTCTAAACACCATTGCTTGATCTCCTGGTCACTAATAAATTCACCGTCAGAAAGTTTATGACCACTATGATAACCACGAGTTGAAAAGTTTATTTGAAAATCAAATCCGTTCTTAAACGGAGATTGAATAATTCTCATATAAGGCAACACATAATTTTTGCGTGGTTTGTTGTAGATCCAATTATCAGTATTTTCTTTCCAATCTTGTATACGCTCAGAATACTCATGCCATTGTTTTGAATTAAATTCAAGATCTGGAAGATTGTATTTTTTACGGATCTCTCTTTGAAAATGTTCTGCAATCATAGATCCTCTTCATTAACTCTTTCATAAGGATAATCTTTATCATCAAAGATCTCTTCATCATCATTTGGAAAATACCTTTCCCAAACATTGAGAGCAAGACCAATAGCTAAAGCAAATAAAAATGGCACAAACAATATGAAGAGTGCTACAAAATTAACAGGGTTATTTAAGTCCATTTTAGAAACTCCTTATAAAGAAATAAATCAGCAGTTTCAATTTCAAAATCTTCAAGTTTCTCAGGCTCGTTGCCCTCTGCAATTCTGTGCTTATTATTGGTTTCTAACCATTTATCAGGATTGTT
>MDTE01115670.1_pt1 | contig 30134 bp, 27 predicted proteins | sample 811231 | NCBI WGS metagenome assembly MDTE01 (sample SAMN05326651, study PRJNA326480) | marine metagenome | isolation source: seawater | place: Indian Ocean: Red Sea | collected 2010 | reverse complement strand
TATGAAAATTACAGGTTTGCCAGTCTCTATTATTTCTGATGCAATTAAAAAAGCTCGTCCTGCAAGATTGCATATCCTAGAAAAAATGCAGGAGGCAATAGATAAACCTCAAGAAGCCCTTTCTCCTCATGCGCCTCGTTTGTTAAGCTTTAGAATTGATCCAGAGCTTATAGGAACAGTTATTGGACCTGGTGGCCGAACTATTAAAGGTATTACTGAGAGAACCAATACAAAAATAGATATTGAAGATGGTGGAATTGTAACTATCGCTTCTCATGATGGAGCTGCGGCAGAGGAAGCTCAAAAGATAATAGAAGGATTAACACGTAAGGTTCATGAGGGTGAAATCTTCTCTGGTGTAGTAACAAGAATAATTCCTATTGGCGCTTTCGTAGAAATATTGCCTGGTAAAGAAGGGATGGTTCACATCTCGCAATTATCTGAAGCAAGGGTTGAAAGAGTTGAAGATGTAGTAAGACAGGGTGATGAAGTAACTGTAAGGGTTCGCGAGATCGACAGCAGAGGAAGGATTAATTTAACTTTAAGAGGTGTTTCACAAAATGGTGGGATTCCTTATCCTGAACCTACACCTACACCAGTAGCACCATTAAACTAGAAAACTAAGGGCACAAAGAATTTTCTTGAATAATTTCTTTTATTTGGGAGCAAATTATCTTATGATTATTTCTGCTATTAGATGCAATTATCACGCCTGGATGTTGCAGGTCAGTCGTACCATAAACCAAATCCTCATTATTTATATTGGTAATTGCTCCGCCAGCCGCTTTTAAAATAGCTTCTGGCGCCGCAAAATCCCAGTCTTTAGGGGCACTTTTCCCTTGTAGGCTTAATGTGATGTAGATATCACTTTCCCCCCTAATTATTGAAGCAACTTTACATCCAATACTTCCCATCTCATACTTTTTTTTGAAATTAATTTTGTCAATCAAATCCTTCAATTTCTTATTTCTATGATTTTTACTAGTCACTAAGCTCATGTCTTGGAGAATGTTTCTTTCAGAAATATTTTGTTTTTGAATATCACCATTTCTGTTTTCACACCAAAGTTTATCTCCATTTGAAATCCATAATTCATTTTTTTTAGGAATAAGAACGACTCCAATAAATGGTTTTTGTTTATAGTTTAATGCTAAATGCATTGCAAAATTTTCAGTTCCTTGAATAAAATCTTTAGTCCCATCTAAAGGATCAAGAACCCAAAGCCAATCTACGTTCTGATTACAAAAATTATTTTTAATCTTGAAGTTTTCTTCGCTTAAGATTTCCCAATCTACGTTACGATATTTTTGATTTATCCTCTTAATTATTAGATCGTTTACTTCCAAATCAGCCAAAGTAACAGGGTCATTAATATTTTTATTTTTAAGAATTTCAAATTTTTGATCTGAATTCTTAATGATATCGGAATAAGTCAAAAGAATATCTGAAGCCTCCCAGCTGAAATTTATCAGATCATCGATAAGATTATTAATATCCACTCCACTAGGTAATTTAATCATTTAATGACAAATAATTTATTATTATCTCATAGACAAGAAGAACCGGAAAACGGAATTTTTTATCTGGTTGGAACTCCAATTGGCAATTTAGATGATATCTCCCCGAGAGCAATAAATATTCTTGCGAATGTTTCTTTAGTTGCTTGCGAAGATACAAGACAAACAAAGAAAATAATGAATAAATTTAATATTTCAAATAATTTAGTAAGTTTTAATAAAGAAAATTCTTTAAATAAAATTCCAAAATTAATTGCCGAACTCAAAGCAGGGAAATCAATCGCACTTGTAAGTGATGCAGGAATGCCAGGAATTTGTGATCCAGGGGAAAATATAGTGAGAAAAGTCAAATTAGAGGGGATTGGAGTTATCTGCGTACCTGGAGCATGCGCTGCTATTACTGCACTCGTATCGAGTGGCATGCCATCTTCCCAATTTATATTCGAAGGCTTTCTTCCAAGAAAAAATATTGATAGAGAAAAAATCCTTTTTGAGATTAGTAAAAGTGAAAAGACAACAATTGTTTATGAATCACCTCATCGTCTCAAAAAATTATTAAAAGAATTATTGGAATTGTGCGGCGCAGAAAGAGAAATTGTAGTAGCCAGAGAACTAACTAAGAAATTTGAAGAACATGTTGGAAGCAATATTAATGATGTAATCATGTACTTTAAAGATAAAGATGTGTTGGGTGAAATAACTTTAGTTATAAAAGGAAGAACAAATAAGCAAAATCAAAAATTTAATCAGGATGATTTAAAAAAGGAACTCAATGAATTAATTAAAGCTGGATTGAGTTTATCAGCAGCATCAAAGTATTTAGCTAAAAAAAATGGCATAAAAAAAAGCATAATTTATAATTTAAATTAAGGAATCAATAAAAAGACAAAATATGTCACTTACGTTCAAAAAAATAATTTTTGGAATTACTTTCAATTTTTGTTTATTCCTTTTACTGATAATTGGCATACAAAATAGCTCTAATAAAAATAAAGTTAATTTTCTGATAAATGAAACAATAAAATTACCATTAAGTTTTATTATTGGTGCAAATTTTATTTGCGGATCGATTACAGGCACAATTCTTACACTAAATCCTACTAAGAATAATTAATTCTTAAAGAGCAATCAGTTTCTCGGCACTTACGATCCTTGATATCCCTCTTGACAAAAGAATAGGAGAAACAATTTTGAATACATCTGTATTAGGTACTTTAATAACTTTTTGTTCCTTGCTGCAGGCTCTTCTAGCTGATCGAGAATCGGGGTATATTTCTATAGTTTTTCTTTGCAAGTCTTCGTTAGGAAGGAATTCCCAATCTGGATAATCTTTTAACAATTTTGTTTCTAATTCAATATTTTTACTAACAATCATATAAACAACATCGGGGAATTCAATATCTGTAATAGATATAGAAGAAATTTCCTTTCTAGGAGTATTCTCTATTTCATAATCTAAAGGGGCTAATTCAACAAAATCGAATTCAGACTCTGCAGGATCTAAATTTATAACATTATTAGTATTTTCCTCGAATTGTAAATCCTTATTAGATTTACTTGAATTTTCTTTTGCATTTACCAAGGCAATTATTTCTTGATACTTTTCATTCCCTAACTCTTTTTTTAGATTCCTGGTTATTGTCGCGTTAGTAAATTCAAATTTCTTAGATAGTTGCTCAATGCTGAATTTACTATAAGTGAATAAATTTAAGATTTCTTTTTTTATCTGCGCAGAGAGACGTTTTGCCAATTAACTAATAAATATCTTTTTTACATTGTAGAAAAAAACTTTGTAAATCTCAATTAAAAAGTTAAATTCAATTGATTGATATATAAATCTTTCTATAAAATTAACAAGAAAAGATATCGATACTAGAATCTATATAACTGATATTATTAGTGATAAAGTTTTCAATTTTACAAATTTAATTCAATAAAGTATTTCTATTTAAAGAATTACTTGTTGAGTTTGCAGGGCTGTTTTAAGATGGTAAAGTTATTTAATTGTTTTTCAAGAGAACATTAATTTAAGGTGACATAACCTGAACTTCAACTTGTTCTAAAACCTACAACTAAAAACCCCTAAGCTTCCTTAGCTCAGCTGGATAGAGCAACTGCCTTCTAAGCAGTGGGCCGCAGGTTCGAATCCTGCAGGAAGCGTTCAATTTAAAGAATTGCTTTTGGATATTTTTAAACTCAAAATTAAATTGGAGGATTCTGAATCCTTGGGTTTAATTTTGTTTTATATATCATTATTCTTATTGGCTTCTGCTCCTTTCATATCCACTATCTTTTTATTTATAAGTTTATCAATAGGCTTTTTTAAGGGTAGAGATTTTTTTTTGAAGAATAAGTTAAATAAATTTTTTTTCATTTGCGGTATCCTCATTATGATTAGTGGTTTAGTGCAATCCCTCACTATTCCAAATAATTTAAAATACATATGGGACCGACAATTAACGATGATAGGAATGCTTAATTGGATTCCTTTTTTTTGTTTTTTCTGGACATCTCAAATTTATTTAAATTCTGAAAAAGTCAGAAAAAATGCAGCATTAATTTTAATTGCCGGTTCATTACCCGTTTTAATTACAGGCTTAGGTCAATATTTCCTGAATTGGGTAGGGCCATTTAAATCTCTTTATGGTCTTATAATTTGGTATCAAAAACCAATTACCGTTGATACGGGATTGTCAGGGCTATTTAGCAATCAAAATTACGCAGCAGCTTGGTTTTTAATGGTATGGCCTTTTAGTCTAGCTTTAATATTAGAGAAAACAAAAAATTTCTACAATAAGTTAGTTAACTTTTCTTTTTTATTTTTAATTTTTTTATCAACGATCTTAACTAATTCAAGAAGTGCATGGGGGGGATTATTATTAAGTTTCCCAATAATTTTTGGTATTAGTAATTTTTCTTGGATTGTCCCTTTATTAATATTCATTTTCATTTTCCTAATTTTAGCTTTATTGCCATTTCAATTGATAGGCTTTCAAAATATAGTCAAAGATATATTTTTTAATAAAATTCTAATTAGATTTTCTGATCAAGACTTTGGAAATTTACCTTTAAGCCGAACCGAAATATGGACATCTGCATTGGATAATATTTCTATAAATCCTTTTTTTGGAACTGGAGCAGGTTCTTTCCCAAATTTCTATGAAAAGCTTTTACCTAAAGGTGTTTGGGTTGGTCATCCTCACAACATTTTTTTTGAATTATCAATAAGCTATGGAATACCCGTTGGGATCTTAACTACCGCTTTACTTTTATATTTATTCATTGCATCTTGCAAGAAATTAAAAATTTTTAAATATCAAAAAAATAATGCCAATTTATTCGATAATGCTTGGTGGTGTTCAGCATTTATTTTCTTCATTTTGCAGATTTTTGATGTACAGTATTTCGACTTAAGATTAAGTATTTTATTTTGGATATTAGTATCAGGTTTAATTAATATATCGACTATAAAAAAATAAATTCCGATTAAGAAAAATTTGGATATTTTTTTGAAAATATATAGTGTATTTACAATTTAATAAACCTTAAAGTATTATCTTTACTAATTAGATATATGTCTTGATAAATTTAGTTACTGGTGGGGCTGGTCTAATTGGCTCACATTTGGTTGATGAGTTGTTAAAAAGGAATGAAAAGGTAATTTGTTTAGACAATTTTCATACTGGGACTAAAGCAAATGTAGAAAAATTCATTAACTTAAATAATTATCAGTTTATAGATCATGATGTAATCCACCCTATTGATTTAAAAGTTGATAAAATTTGGCATTTTGCATCTCCTGCCTCGCCATTTATTTACCAAAAAGATCCAATTTTAACAAGTAAAATAATTATTTTTGGCTCTATAAATATGCTTGAAATAGCAAAAAAAAATAAAGCAAAAATTTTCCTTGCAAGTACTAGCGAAATATATGGCAATCCAAAGATTATTCCTCAAAAAGAAGATTACTACGGAAATGCAAATCCTATAGGGAAAAGAAGTTGTTATGTGGAAAGCAAAAGATTATCCGAATCTTTATTTTTTGATTATTTGAGAACTCATAACGTTGACATTAGAATAGCGAGAATATTTAATACTTATGGTCCAGGTATGCGGAAAGATGATGGTAGAGTAATAAGTAATTTTATTAATCAAGCTCTTAAAAACAAAAAAATCACAATTTATGGCAGGGGCAAACAAAAAAGATGTTTCTGTTACGTAGAAGATATGGTTGCTGGGATTATAAAATTAATGGATTCAAATTATCAAAGTCCTGTTAATCTTGGGAATCCCAAAGAAGAGTTTGCAATTAATGAATTAGGAAAATTAATAACATCAAAAGTAAATAAAAAATTTAAAAAAAATTACCTTTTACAAAGAGAAGATGAGCCTCAGATCAGAAAACCAGATATTTCTCTTGCAAAAGATTTGCTAAAGTGGATTCCTAAAGTTGATATTGATCAGGGATTGGGGAAAACCATAGATTATTTTTATTCAGTTTATTAAATGGATTATTCAATAAAAAATATTTGCTGTATTGGTGCTGGTTATGTTGGAGGTCCCTCAATGGCTGTTATTGCAGATAAATGTACAAATAAAAATATAAATGTAGTTGATCTTAATAAAGAGCGGATAGATTTATGGAATAGCTCAAACCTATCAAATCTTCCTATATATGAACCTGGCCTTAAAGAAATAATAAAAAGAAGAAGAGGAAAAAATTTATTTTTTTCAACTGAAGTAAAAAAGAATATCGCAGAAGCTGATATGATTTTTATATCAGTCAATACACCTACAAAAATAAAGGGAATTGGAGCTGGCGAAGCAATTGATCTTAAATGGGTTGAAGCCTCATCAAGGCAGATATCTCGCTATGCAAAAGGAAAAACAATAGTTGTTGAAAAAAGTACATTACCAGTGAGAACAGCTGAAACTATTAAAAGTATCCTTAATTCAACCATTACAAAAAACAAAAATCAATCTGAATCTCAAGAATTTTTTATACTATCTAATCCAGAATTCTTGGCTGAAGGCACGGCTATAAATGATTTAGAAAATCCTGATAGAATTCTCATAGGTGGGGAAGATGATGATGCAATAAAAGCTCTAGAAAATATTTACTCTACATGGATAAATCAGGATAAAATCATAAAAACTGACCTTTGGAGTGCAGAGCTATCAAAATTAATAGCAAATGCATTTTTAGCTCAAAGGATAAGTTCTATTAATTCAATTTCAGCACTATGTGAAGTTACAGGTGCAGATATAAAAGAAGTTGCAAATGCTATTGGTAAAGATACTAGGATTGGAGAATTCTTTTTAAATTCAGGACCAGGATTTGGAGGAAGTTGCTTTAAAAAAGATATTTTAAATTTAGTATATATTTGCAAGTACTATGGTTTATATGAAACTGCAAATTATTGGCAAAATGTTATCGAAATAAATAATTGGCAACAAAAGAGAATTTCTAACGTAATAATAAATAAATTATTTGGAACGGTTGTAGGCAAAAAATTATCTATTTTAGGTTTTTCCTTCAAAAAAAATACTAATGACACAAGAGAGTCTCCTGCTATAAAAATTTGCAAAAATTTAATTGAAGAGGGAGCTAAACTAAATATCTATGATCCACAAGTAATGCCCAAAATTATTGAAAGGGATCTTAATTTAAAAGAATCTATTGAATTTGATAGTAGTAGTGAATTAGGAGAATGGAAATTTGCTTCTAGTATTTATGAATCAGCTATTGATTCTGATGCACTTATTTTTCTAACCGAATGGGATGAATTTAAATTTATTAATTGGAAAAAAATCTCAGAAAAGATGAGAGATCCAAAATGGATTTTTGATACTAGATCAATTTCTATTTCAAAAGAAGCCCAAGCATATGGTTTTAATATTTGGGTGATTGGTGAGGGTAAAAATTTGCCCTAAAATTGCATTAAATAAATTTAAATATAATATCTACAACATTTCATTTTTAATTTTTTTCTGCCAATTCCATGAATCCACACACATTTCTTTAATACTAAATTTTGGCCTCCAATTTAAAATAGATATTGCCTTAGAGTTGTCAGCAAATAATATATCGCAATCTCCTCTTCTTCTTTTTTGGAATGAGTAATTTATCTTAACCTTATTTTGTTCTTGAAAAATATTTACTATTTCCAAAACTGAAGTACCTTTACCTGTCCCAATATTTAATGTTAAAAAGGGTATTTTCTTATAGTGAAGAAATTCCAATACCTTCAAATGACCTTTAGCTACATCTAATACATGAATATAGTCTCTAACACAAGTTCCATCAAAAGTATCCCAATCATTACCATATATTTTTAGTTCATTTACTTTTCCTATTCCGACCTCATTAATCATTGGGAACAGATTTCTAGTGTAAACAGTTGGTCTCTCTCCTAGAAGAGAAGAGGTATGTGCTCCAGCGGGATTAAAATATCTTAATGCTGCTATTGACCAATCTGATCCATTTTCGTTTGAAAAAGCCTCTAGTAATTGTTCCACAGCAAATTTTGATCGGCCATAGTTACTTATTGGGGAAATAAAGTCTTTTTCATTAATTGGGGATTTATTTTGAGTTGAGTAAATTGAAGCACTACTACTAAAAATTAAGAGTTTACATTTATTTTTTTGCATCACTTTAAGTAAAGAAATTGTTCCTGCTAAATTTACATCCCAATAATTCAAGGTATTGTCAAAAGATTTTTCAATTGACTTTAATCCTGCGAAATGGATTACGCCTTCTATTGGTTTATTTCTTAAAGAGGCATTCTCAAAAACTTTATTCAAAGCATTTTCATTTCTGATGTCTCCTTTTTCAAAAGTCAATTTAGTGGATAATTCTTTATTTTTGATTGAAACAATTTTCTTTATCCTATCAATTACATTTCTTGAACTATTTATTAATGAATCAAAAATAATAACCTCATAACCATTTTCCAATAATTCTATTGATGTATGACTTCCTATAAAGCCTGCTCCGCCAGTAACTAATATTGAAATATTCTGCTTTGTATACACTAGAAATCTTTAAGAGATTTTTATTATAAAACTAAAATTAGATAGGAATATATAAACATTAATTTATTATTCGATTTTAAAATACAATATCTTAAATTTCCTTGTAAGGGACTTTGCTTTATAATCTTTTTAAATAGAGATGAACTCTAAGAAAATATGAAAAATGAATACTAAAATCAGGAAAGGAATCATATTAGCAGGAGGCTCGGGTTCAAGATTAAGGCCTCTTACATTAGCTACTAGCAAACAATTAATGCCCGTATATGATAAACCAATGATATATTATCCTCTTTCCACTTTAATGTTGAGTGGAATTAAAGAGATACTTGTAATTTGCAATCCTCATGAAATTAATGCTTTTAAAAAACTATTAAAAGATGGTTCTCAATGGGGGATTTCTATTTCCTATGAAATTCAGCCTAAACCAGATGGACTTGCGCAATCTTTTATTATTGGAGAAAGCTTTATTAACAAATCTCCGACGGTCTTAATTCTGGGCGATAATCTTTTCTATGGACATGATTTGGTTTCTAAATTAAAAAAAGCTTACGAAGATAATGAATTCTCAACTATATTTACATATTCTGTAAAAGATCCCGAAAGATATGGGGTAGTTAATTTTGATAATAATTTTCGTGCCATATCTATTGAAGAGAAACCTACAAAACCAAGAAATAATCAAATAGTAACTGGATTATATTTTTTTGATGAAAATGCCGTTAAATATGCAAAAACACTTACACCTTCAGGAAGAGGAGAACTAGAAATCACAGATCTGAATAATATTTATCTTAAAAAGAAAAGATTAAAAGTTGAACCTCTTGGTAGGGGATATGCATGGTTTGATACCGGCACTTTTGATTCACTTCAAGAAGCTGGAGAATTTATTAGAACAATTGAAAATAGGCAATGTTTAAAAATAAGCTGTCCAGAAGAAATTGCTTGGAGAAGTGGATGGATTAATGATAAAAAGTTAAAGGATTTATCTGAAAATTTGATTAAAAGTAATTATGGTAAATATTTACTAAAAATCCTAGATGAAAAAATTTAGAATTAACTTAAATGGAAGTCAAAAAAATATTTAATTCGAAAAATATCCTAATTAAAGGCCCTTTACTAATAACGCCTGATATTTTTCATGATGAAAGAGGTTATTTTTATGAGAGCTGGAATGAGGAAAAATTTAATTATAAATTAAACAAAAATGTTTATTTTGTACAGGATAATAATTCCTTCTCAAAAAAAGGAGTATTAAGAGGATTACACTTTCAATTAAATCCATATCCTCAAGCTAAATTGATCAGGGTAAATTCGGGTAAAATTTTTGATGTTATTGTTGATTTAAGAAGAAAATCAAAAACATTTGGCAGTTGGGCCAGTATAGTTTTAACCAGTTCAAATAAACATGCTTTATGGATACCTGAGGGATTTGCTCATGGTTTTTTAACACTCAGTAATTATGCAGAAATATCCTATAAAGTTACAAATTTTTGGAAAAAAGATTTAGAACATTCTTTACTATGGAATGATAAGGATGTTTCAATAAGTTGGCCAAAAAATTTTGATAAAGATTTGAATTTTATAATTTCTGAAAAAGATCAGAATGGGATAACTTTAAATGACTTATTAATTTCGGAGAAAATATTTATATGAAGGTACTAATTACTGGAGCTAAAGGGCAACTAGGTAAATCTTTAATATCTTTAAATGATAAGAGCATAAATCTTCTTGTCCCTGATAGGTTTGAATTTAATCTACAAGATAATCAATCAATGAAGGATTATATATATCATCACAAACCTGATTGGACCATTAATTGTGCAGCTTATACTTCAGTAGAAGATGCTGAGGATAATTATTGTTTGGCTAAATCTGTGAATTCAATTGGAGTCCAATCCCTAGCCAAAATAATAGAATCATTTGGGGGAAAATTACTGCAGTTAAGTTCTGATTTTATTTTTGACGGAATAAAAAATGCACCTTATAAACCATTAGATAAAGGAAATCCCTTAAACAAATATGGATTTACAAAATATCAAGCTGAGAACGAGATACTTAAAATTTTTTCAGATACTAATAAAGGTATAATCTTAAGAACAAGTTGGCTAATAAGTCCGTATGGAAACAATTTTCTTTTAACTATTTTGAGACTACTTAAAGAAAGAGATTCTTTAAAAGTTGTTAGTGATCAAATAGGTTCTCTTACAAGTTGTATATCTCTGGCAGATACTTGCTGGAAAATAATATCTTTATACTCTAAAAATAATTTCAATAATTCCCTCCCAAATATACTTCATTGGTGCGATGAAGGAATAATAAGTTGGTTTCAAATAGCTTGCGAAATAAATTATTTCTCCGCCAAAATAGGATTAATTCAAAAAGAAAAAGAAATTATTCCAATTTCTTCTCAAGAATTCAAATCGAAAGCAAAAAGGCCAATGTTTTCAGCCTTAGAATGCATTGAAACAATAAGAATCATAAATAAAGAACAACCCCTATGGAAGAAATCTATTCGGGATACTTTATTAAAGATAAAATCTTCAAGCAATCAATGAATTTTCTATATTATGCATAATTTATTACCATATAAAAGAATACTTATTACTGGGGGCTCAGGATTTATTGGCAGTGCACTTATAAGGAAATTAACTCAAGCACAAAAATTAATGATTTTTAATTTAGATAAAAGATTAGATTCTTCTGAAAATTTAAGTTTTTTTGATCAAAAAGCCTACCAACATCTTTTTTGTAATTTAAATAATCAGGATGAAGTATATAATGCAATCAAAATATCGGATCCTGAAATAATAATTCATTTAGCAGCAGAAAGTCATGTAGATCGATCTATAGTAAATCCAAGAAATTTTATAGAAAGTAATATAGTAGGTACTTTTAATTTATTGCAAGCTTCTACAAATTTCTGGAGAAATTTATCTTTAAAAAGAAAATCAATTTTTAAGTTTATTCATATAAGTACAGATGAGGTTTATGGATCTCTTGGGGAAAAAGGCGAATTCAATGAAAATTCATCTTATGCACCAAATAGTCCTTACTCAGCCTCTAAAGCTGGAAGTGATCATTTAGTCAGATCCTGGAACAAAACATATGGTTTACCTACTTTAATTACAAACTGCAGTAATAATTATGGTCCATTTCAATTTCCAGAAAAATTAATACCTCTAGTCATCTTAAAAGCACTTGATGGAAAAAAAATACCCATTTATGGTAAGGGAAAGAACATTAGAGATTGGCTACACGTCGATGATCATGTTGATGCGATAATTAAATTATCAATAAAAGGTAAATCTGGAGAACAGTATTGTATTGGAGGCAATAATGAACAAACCAATTTAGAAATTGTAGAAAAAATTTGCTCTACAATGGAATATTTGAAACCAAGAAATTTCAAATATTCCGAACTTATAGAATTTGTAGAAGATAGACCTGGACATGATAAGAGATATGCAATTGATCCAAAAAAAATAATTTCTCAAATAGGTTGGTCTCCTAAAGTAGATTTTGATATTGGATTAAGAGAAACTATTTCTTGGTATATAAATAATACAGAGTGGTGTTTAAAAGAATTAAAAAGAGTTAATTATCATGGAGAGAGAATTGGTCTAATTAAATAAAAATTATGGTTCAAAACCCAATCCAATATATTTCGGAAATTTCCAATTCCATAATTCTAAATTCAAAGCTTTATCTATTCTTGCAATTGCTAGTAATCTAAACCAAGTATCCCAAAGATCTGATTCATTCCATGATCTTGAATATTTAGTCCAATGTGTTTTAATTCTATTATGTTTTGGATGAATTAATCTTGTTGAGTAAAATAATCTTTCATTAAAGCCATATTTAAATGGTCTTAAATGATTAATTTCGAATAATTTAATCAATCTTTTTAAACATGAATCACTTAGAAGGTTTGATTCACAAAAACCACCATCTTTATTTTGATACTTAATTGTTGAATTAAAAAATTCAACACTTTGTTGAACATAGTTAAAATCGGATACAAATTTATTAGTCAGAAAAAATACAGCATCCAGGTCAAAGCAACCTCCCCCTCCTGGATAAGGTGCAAATTTTGAATTTTTATCCTGCAGTTTCAAAATATGATTAGCTGCTAATTCCCAATTGTTACCAGCCACATTAAAGTACCTTAATATCTCGTATTGATGGTAACCATTCTGAAATTGCAAGTAAGGCTTTTTAAGAGGATTTCCCCAAAAACCATTTTTATTTATAAATCTTAGATGTAAATCAATCCATTCTTCAATACTATTATCAGTATTAATTGATAAATAATTTCTCTTATGTTCTAATACTATTGCTAAAAACATTGCCATATTTCCTGATCTTGGTTTACCAACAAATGTTCCAAAATTATTTAAATATTCACTAACACTTTTGCCACAAAAAACCTTATCTATAATATTAGAAAGAGGATTAGATTTTAAGGTATTTATAACTTCGAGGCAGGATAAAGAAAAAGATAATAATTGTAAAAAAGGCTTATCAAATTCAATTTCTTTATTTTTTTTATAATTTAAATCATAAAAGAATTTTAAATTGTTTCTTATTTGCATATCAAAAATATCTTTATTTTTATTCAAATATTGATCTTCGCCTAAAAGAGATAGTGAGAGGATCCCAAACAATAAAGCATATGGAGAGACTTCAGAATTAGTTGTTAATTTAAACTCATTATTTTTTGTTTCACAAGAAAAAATAAATTTTTTTGTATTTTCAATTATCTTATTAATAAGAAGATTATTAGAATAATCACTATCTAAATTTATAAATGATTGTTTCATATAAAAATAAATTTAAACACAGATTTTATAATTCCATTATAAGAATTAAATAAAAATAATAAATTCTGCAACAAATTAATTTTAATATGAATTCAGTTTTATTAATTACACAGACTAGATCTAATAAAAGTCCAAATCAATTTTTCGAAATAATAAATAAATTGAGTATAAAAGATTTCAAATTTCAGAGAACTTATTTGTCCAATAGCAAAAAGATTATCATGATCTCCCAAATATTTTTTCCTTTTTTTAAATTTAAAATAAATAGATTTATAAAAAAAAATAATATTAGTATATTATTTTCTACAGGATTAATATCTGACACTATAGTCCTATTACACCTTAATTCAGATAAAAAAGTTTGCTTTATTAGAGGACATTTACCTTCAGTTTACAACTATAAATACCCATATTTTAATATCGGTTATTATTTGGGTTTATTCCATTATTTTATAGCCTCTAAATTTGACAAGGTTGTCGTCATGACAAAATCAATGAAGGAAGAATTTGAGAGTTTTACAAAAAAAAAATCTATAATCGTCCATAACTATGCTAAACCAATAATTGATGATATTGAGCAATTAAATCATATTAATATAATAAAGACTAAAAATAATATTATTAATTTTGGTATAGTAAGCAGCCTAATAAGTGCGAAAGGAATTGAAGATGCAATTACAGGATTTGCAGATTTTTCCAAAGAGTATAAAAACGTAAGATTATGCATTTATGGAGATGGACATAAGAAAGAATATTATGAAAAACTTGCAAAAAATTTATTAATTAAAGAACAATTTAAATTCTATGGATATGTAAAAAACAAAGTTGAAATCTATAAAAATATTTCAGTCCTTATCCACCCAAGTTTCACAGAAGGGACAAGCCGAGCTGTACTTGAAGCCTTAGGCATGCAAATTATAGTAGTTCATAGAGCTATTAAAGGAAGTGACGAATTAATAAAAAATGGGTTTAATGGATATCTTTTTGAGCACAAAAATGACTTAATTAATTGCCTTAAAAATAGTTACTATAAAATTAACCAATTTGACTTAAATCATAATAAAGATATTGAATATTATTTACCTAATAAATTTAGGCTAGAATATTTCAAAAAAAATATAAGATCATTACTAACTCAACTAAATTATTAAATAATCTAATGGAGAAAAATAATCTTAATCTCGAATATCATAGATATCTCAAAAGTTATTCATTGATTGGAAAAATTTATAAAAAATACTTTCTACATAAATTTCTTCTAAAGCACTCTGGCTATGACTTTTTAGATGTTGGTTGTGGACTAGGCAACTTTTTATCATTAGGATCAGAAAAAGCTTTGGGACTAGATATCAATGAATACAATGTAAAATATATAAAGACAAAAGGTCTAAAAGCAAAATTAATTCCAAAAGATGGAATTTTTCCTCTTAGAGATAGATCATACAATTCGATAGTTTGCGATCAGGTTTTAGAGCATATACCAGATCCAACTCTATTTCTTAATGAAATTAACAGAGTCATAAAATCACCTGGTCAGCTTATTTTAGGTTTACCACTAGAAATGGGATATAAAGCTGATAAAGATCATTGTAGTTTTTATACTCCTAAAAAAGCTATTAAACTAATAGAAAGGAATACTCGATTAGCACACCAAAGAACCATATACTATCCATTTCCCTTGAAGATATTTGGCAAATTTTTCAAACAACAATTCTTTTATCTTTTATTTAATACATTATCTTAATAAGTAATTATCAAAGAATGAAATTAGAATTCGGTACGGGTGCTCGTTTTGCAAAATTAAATAAAATTTATGCAGAAGATCTAATAAATTTTGCAATAGATTCAGGAATAAAAAGTTTTGATTGTGGAGTTAATTATGGGAATTGGCAATCTCAACCCTTTTTAGGCACTCTCTTGAAGCGATTTTTAATGGATAAGCGTTCAGATTTTGAAATTTCATCTAAAGCAGGAACTCACTCAAAAGGTTTAACCCACCAAAAAATATTTGAAGCAAATTATATAGAAGAAATGATTATTAAATCTATTAAGGATTTAAATTGTTTTTTTCTTGATCACTTCTTTTTACATGGACCTACTCAGGAAGATTTAAATTCTCCAGAGTTAATAAATAAATTAATCTTTTTGAAAGAAAAAGGATTAATAAAAAATATTGGAATCAATACTCATGATATTGATGTAATGCGTTTCATCAACAAGTCCTTATCAAAAGATATTGATAGCGTTTTGATAGATTATAATCTAATTCAAAATGACAGAGAAGACGTAATTAATGAATTTTATAGTAATAGAATTCTGGTTAAAGTTGGAACTGCATTATGCCAAGGACTTTTAATCAATTCTCCTACTGAAATAGTAAAAAGATCATTAAGCGCATTTTACGCAGCTCGATTAATTTTCTCAAAAAATACTAGTAAATTTATAATGCCAGCCAGAAACATAAGAAAATATATCCGCGAAAATCACTGGGATCAAAGAAATGAGATCCCTCTTTCATTTGTTCTTAATAATAAAAATGTTTTCAAAATACCTATTGGTATGCTTTCTAGAGAATCTATAATTAAAAATCTACAAATAGATAAAAATCCTATAAGTGAAGATATAACCAATTCTGTATTGAATTGGATTTTGAATCAAAATCTAGAAAGTTAAGATAAGAAATGTGTTATCAAATAATTCAATAAAGATTATCTTAATTTGAAGGCTATTGTATTATTAAAATAATGTATTTATGAGAATTTATGAAAATATTGGTCACAGGAGCTGCAGGTTTTATAGGGTTTCATCTAAGCAAGAAATTAATATCAAGAGGCTATGAAGTAGTAGGTTTAGATAATTTAAATTCTTATTATGATGTATCTCTAAAAAAGGCAAGGATTTCAATCCTAGATAAATATAGTATAAATGGAAATTTTATTTTAAAAATTGGAAATCTAGAAGATAGTGAATTTATCAGTAAATTATTTTCGAAATACAAGCCAGACAAAGTAGTAAATTTAGCAGCTCAGGCTGGGGTTCGTTATTCTCTTGAGAATCCAATGGCTTATATAAATTCCAATATAGTAGGTTTTCAAAATCTAATAGAAAATAGTAAGTTAAATGACGTATCTCATTTTGTTTATGCAAGTAGTAGTTCAGTATATGGAGGAAATACCTCTTTACCTTTTTCAGAGAAACATTCTGTTGATCACCCCATAAGTATTTATGCGGCGAGTAAAAAAGCGAATGAATTAGTAGCACATACTTATAGTCATTTATATAATCTTCCAACAACTGGATTAAGGTTTTTTACCGTTTACGGACCGTGGGGTAGACCAGACATGGCATTATTTCTTTTCACAAAATCAATAATAAATAAAAAACCAATAAAAGTATTCAACAATGGCAATATGTCCAGAGATTTTACTTATATTGACGATATTATAGAAAGCTTAGTAAGAGTAATTGAAAAACCACCAACTGCTAATAAAAAGTTTAATAATTTAGATCCAGATCCTTCAACGAGCTGGGCACCTTATAAAGTTTTTAATATTGGAAATTCATCTCCAGTTTCATTAATGGATTATATCCAAGAAATCGAATCATCACTTGGTATTGATTCAATTAAAGAGTATCTTCCAATGCAACCAGGGGATGTAAAATCAACTTTTGCAGATACTAAAGAACTTGAGAAATGGACTAATTTTAGACCTAAAACTGATATTAAGACAGGTGTAGAAAGATTTATAAAATGGTATTTAGATTTTTATAAAATTAATCTCTAAAAAACCAAAACTTAAAAATTTTTTTTAATTAAAACATTTAAAAATTATTCACTTTAACCTACTATATATAAATGCATTGTAAACTTCCCTCAATATTTGACTGTAAAATCGCAGTCATTGGACTTGGATATGTGGGATTACCTCTCGCTCTAGAATTTTCAAATAAAAAGTTATGTATCAAAACCAATAAAAAATTAAATAGAAAAGTTATAGGGTTTGATATTGATCAAAAAAGGATAGATGAATTATTAGAAGGTTATGATAGAACCAACGAGGTCAGTGAGAAATGTTTGGATAATATTAAAGATATAATTTTCACTAGAGATGAAAGCTTCCTAGCCGATGCCGATATTTTTATTGTTACAGTTCCTACCCCAATTGATAATTCTAAAATACCAAATTTAAATCCATTAAAAGGTGCAAGCAAAACAGTTGGAAAAGCCCTTAAATTAAGATCCTCCAATCAAAAATCAAATGGTTTAAATAGTTGTCCAATAATTATTTTTGAGAGCACCGTTTTCCCTGGAGCGACAGAAGAAGTTTGTGTACCAATTATTGAAAAAGAGTCAGAACTAATTCTTAATAATTCAAACAGCAAGAAATGTTTTTATTGTGGATATAGCCCTGAACGAATAAACCCGGGAGATAATAATAGAAAATTAAAAGACATAGTAAAAGTTACCAGTGGAAGTACTAAAGAAGTAGCTCAATTTATTGATTACTTGTATGGATCTATTATTGAAGCGGGTACATATCAAGCCGCTAGCATAAAAGTAGCCGAAGCTGCCAAAGTTATTGAGAATACTCAGAGAGACCTTAATATTGCTTTGATAAACGAATTGTCAATAATATGTCACAAAGTTGGGATTGATACTTTGGATGTTCTTAGTGCAGCTGGGACAAAATGGAACTTTCTTAATTTCTCTCCAGGATTAGTAGGGGGCCACTGTATAGGAGTTGACCCGTATTACTTAACATTTAAATCAGAACAATTAGGTTATTCTCCACAAATAGTTTTGGCTGGTAGAAGATTAAATGACTCTATTAGCTCATGGATTATTCAGAGATTAATACAAAAAATGGCAACTGAGGGGTTAAAAATAAAAGATTCTAAATTACTTTTATTAGGAATTTCATTTAAAGAAAATTGTCCAGATCTAAGAAATACGAAAGTTGTTGATTTGATAAAAGAACTAAATAAATATGGCATACATCCCACTATTGTTGATCCTTGGGTAGATGAAAAAGAAGCTGAATCATTGTATGGAATTAAAGTTAATAAAAACATTCCTAATGAAGAATTTGAAGTAATATTATTAGCAGTAGCCCATAATGAATTCAAAAATTTTACAACTTCATATTGGAAAAAATTAATAAAGAATAAAAATATTATTTTTGATCTAAAAGGTATTTTGCCAAGAGAGTTAAACCCAATGCGATTTTAGGCAATTTATTTTATTAAAAGCCTAATTAAGAGATTTTTCTTTTTTCAAATTTGAATCCCTTTACTAAATTTTGCTCGTAATCTGCAAAAACAAATTATGGATTTAGTTAAAATATTCATTCATATTTATTCAAATTATAAATTAAAAATTGCTTAGAAAATTTATAAATTTTAATTTCAAAATTTTTGTTTTTTTCTCCTAAAAATCCTATTTTAAAATTCTTTTAAAAAATATATTCCAACTTTAACCTTAGGGGCCAATTGATAAAAAATAATTGAATATCAAATATATATTTCAGTAAAAAAATCGCAATTTTTATTAATCTATTAATTTATATTTTATTAAAATACTATCACTTATCATAATTTAAATATCGTAAAAATACTCTACAAAATTTACTTTATACATGATGTATTATTATTTATTAGATAGATTACTAAATTAATTTGACTATTAAGGAATTTTATAAAGATAAGGTTATTTATATAACTGGTGCTTGTGGTACTGTTGGATCCGAAATCCTTAGACAATTAACATGTGATAAAAACTATTTACCATCAAAAATTATCGCGACAGACAATAATGAGTCATCGATGTTCTATTTAGATCAAAAATATAAAAAATTTAATTATGTTCAAACAATCCTCTCGGATATAAGGGATAAAGAGGATCAAAGAAGATTAATGAGTAACGTTGATATTGTTCTTCATACTGCCGCTCTTAAACATGTTCACTTGTGTGAATATTCACCAACACAAGCAATCGCAACAAACATTAATGGCTTACAAAATATTATTTCTTCATCTATAGATAATAACGTTAAAAATGTCATATTTACAAGCTCTGATAAAGCTGTAAATCCTACAAATGTAATGGGCACAACTAAACTTACTGGAGAAAGATTGATATCTGCAGCTAATAATTATTCATCTAATTCGAAAACAATATTTACATCAACAAGATTTGGCAACATACTTGGATCTAATGGATCAGTTGTTCCAACTTTTATCAAACAAATTAGTCAAGGTGGTCCAGTTACTTTAACCAACAGTAAAATGACTCGATTTGTAATGAATGTAAGGGAATCCGTTGAAATGGTTTTAGCTGCAGGTCAAATATCAAGAGGAGGGGAAGTATTCGTAACAAAAATGAAATCTATTCTCATAAAAGATCTTGCTGAAGTTTTAGTAGATATTTACTCTAATAGATTCGGATTTCAAAAAGAGGACATTAAAATACAAGAAATTGGTAGCCGACCAGGAGAGAAAGATTTTGAAGAACTTTTGAATATTGAAGAAATCAGAAGAACTATCGAGTTAAATAATTATTTTTGCATATTACCTGTGTTTGCCCAAAAAGAAGAGCTTCAAACAAGATATAAAGATATTATCAATTATAATGTTTATAAAGAATATTCATCGGCTAAAACGAAGTTATGCAGCAAAAATGAGATACAAGAAATTTTATTAAACTTAGATATTAATCCCATTTCTTAGACAAAAAATATTAAAAAACTAAAAAATATAAAAGGAAGAAAATAACTTTATTCCGGAAATATTTACACTATTTTTTATTTTAAGAAGTTTTTCTTTATTTGTATGTCCTTCTATAATTATTAAAAAAATGTAGTCATAATTCAATATCTCTGATAAATCTCTTGTGAAAGTGAATTCACTTTGTTTAAATAAAGATTTTATTGATGATTCAAATTCCGAATGTAAAGCACATTCATCGCTAACTGTTAGGAAAGCAAATTTTTGGCCACTCTTTAATGAAATTTTGTTTTTTAAATAGAGACCAAGGTCATTTCCATAACCTGATTTATCAGAAAATTGAATCGGTATAAAATCACCATCCAAGATTTTTTTATGTTCTTCTAAAGAAAATAAATATCCTTTTTTCTTATTATAAAAAAGAGCAGTTAATACTCCAAAAAAGGTACTAATAATTAAAGAATTAAAGATAAATGACAACCTTTTTGGCCCAACTGGTCTTTCTTTTAACCTAGGTTGAGAAATCACATTCCATGGCTTACTTATTTTTGCTTTCTCGAGTTTAACTGCTTCATAATTTTGTTCAAGAATTCTCAAGAGTGCTTCCTTTCCTTTTGCAGTTCTCAACAATTCATTGTATTCAATTAATACTTCTTTTGGCTTAGTTAATGCCTCCTTCAATCTCTCTATCTTTTTTGTTAACAAAATCATTCCTGGATCATTAGGTTTCAAAAAGATAGAAGATTCTAATTTATCAGCTTCTAGCTTTTGTAATTGGGCAAAAAGATAGCTATAACGATTTATATTATTTTCAGTATTATTATTTTCTAAAGATTCGATCTTATTGAATTGATCTACATCAATTTTTCTAAAGTCATATAATTTCAATCCCTCGATTTCATTTATAATTCCATTATCTAACCCAAATCTTTCAGTTTTCACAGTATCTTCCCTTGACTGGATCCTTAGAGAATTAACTTGTTTTTCTAAATATTCAATCGTATTATTTAATGAATCAACCTGTTCTTCAACTGAATATTCTTCAAATCGTTCTACAATCCTATTTAAAATAGGCAAGATAATTTCTCTGTTTGTATCTTTATAAGTAACTGTCATAACATCTGTTTTCTTTAGGATTTCTATTTTGATATTTGAGGCAAAATCATCAAATTCCCAACTTAGATCATCACTATCTAATTGATTTTTTAAATTTTTAATATCATCATAAACAGGTCTCAAAACATAAGGACTTGTAAGAATTTCTTTTTCGGTCTTAATTTTATTAGAAGAGCTTGGACTATAAAGTTCTTGCAAAAAAGATAATTCGCTTAAATCACCAGGTATTGATGACTTTTTACTAGTTTTTTGCTCAAATACAAAAGTAAAACTACCTGAATATATTCTTTCCTGTGAATATATATATAATGAGCTAAAAAGTATTCCAAAAAACGAAAAAATCAAAACTATATTCTTCCTTTTTAGAACAATCCTGAAAATATTTACCAAATCAATTGGATCATCTAATTCTTCTTGAATTAATTTATCAGAGTATTTATCCTGCATTATTCAAATAGAGAGAATAGAGATTTAATTCCAAATGCAGGGGCCGCAAATTCCTTAATTACTTTGGTAGTATTCCCAAGAATATTATTATTAACTCTTATTACATCTCCATCTATTAAAACTGGATTACTATAAGAATCAATACTTGCTTTAGGAGAATAAGAAATTTTTCTCTTTTCTACAGTTCCATCATTAAAGAACCTCAAAAATTCTATTCTCCCATTAAGAATTTTTCTTCCCCCCGTATAAGCAATAGCTTGATTAAGACCCGAACCAGTTGGAACTTTTACTATACCAGGATTAATTACATTACCACTTACGAACACTTCTACAATATCGGGGCTTAAATTTGTTTTTCTTGTTGCCAAAAATTGATTTATTAATAATTTATTACTTTTTTTAATAATTATTCTATCTCCATCAAAAACTCTAATGTTCTGGAACTCATCCCCTTCAGTAATCAATGGTATAAAATCTAATGTGGTTTTAATATTGCCTCCTCCATTAGAGATGGAATTTTTTCTAATTAATACTATTTCTCCTAAATTAGCTTTTGAAGTGATACCTCTAGCAGCTTTTAAACTATCAAAAACTGTAGGGAACGATTTAGAGGTACTAAAGTTACCTTCGGAAGGTTGACCCGGCAAATTTGATATTCTTCTATTACTTGGTGCAGATATTATCCCACTTAGGGTATGAAAACCAGGCCTAACTACCTCACCTGCGACATAAACTCTAATTGGTCTATACTTAGCAATATTCAAAAATATTTCAGGATCAATTAAATATTCTTCATACAAAGTTAAAAGTTTTTTTCTTAATTCATCAATCGTAAGACCTTCTGCGTAAATTTCATTTAACCTCGGTAAAGTTAAATTTCCATCTGGTCCAATCATATAAACACCATTAAAACTAGGTATTCCTACAAAATATATAGCTATAGAATCAGAGGGACCTAGTAAATAAAAATTTTTATTTTTTAAATTTATTATTGAAGAATTATCAATTAAATTCTGATTTTTATTTGTGGCAAGTATATTTTCTGGCAATAACAACTTACAAATAAAAAATAGAAAAAAAATTGAATATAAAAACTTCTTCTTTATGAAAAAAAGCAACTTACTTAAGATTGTTTATTAATCTTATCATATCTAAAATATTAATTTAACTGTTAATTAATAAATACTTTTATCATATTAAGAAAAATATAATTATTCACGAAAAGAGGGGTTCCATTCTGGAACAATTACTTTAAGTAATTTAAGAACATTAGTCTTATCTCCTTTTCTAATTAGTAATTCCAAATTGTTAATCAAAGGCCAAAGTTTAGAGTTGCTAATTACCTTTTCTTGTGCTGTATAGATTAATTTATGAGATGTACTTATTGCTTTTGAATTTATCAAAAGTTCTTCATATAACTTTTCTCCAGGCCTTAAGCCGGTGTCAATTATTTCAATATCACCATCAGGATTATCTTTATCCTTTAAATTCAATCCACATATTTTGATCATATTTTTTGCTAAATCATAAATTTTAACTGGTGATCCCATGTCAAGCAGAAATAAATCTCCACCTTTTGCAAGAGCGCTAGACTGAATTACAAGTTCAGAAGCTTCTTTAATAGTCATAAAATATCTCTCAATTTCCCTATGAGTGATAGTTATAGGACCACCTTCAGCAATTTGCTTTTTAAATAGTGGTATTACTGAACCTGAAGATCCAATAACATTTCCAAATCTAACCATTGAAAAAATTGTCATAAATTCGTTTTTACTTTCCTTTATTTCTGATGCAAATCCTTGAACAATCATTTCTGAAACTCGTTTTGAAGCTCCCATAATATTAGTTGGACGTACAGCTTTATCAGTAGAAATCAATATATATTTTTCTACACTATATTTTTTTGCTATTTGACAAGTTATTTTTGTAGAAAAGCAATTATTGTAAATTCCTTGCAAAAAATTGTTTTCTACTATAGGAACATGTTTATATGCAGCTGCATGAAAAACTATATTTATCTTATTATCATTAAAGATTTCGTTTAAAAGTCTTTCATCTAATGTACTTCCTAAATATGATTTGATTATCACATCAAAATTGTTTTTTTTGTTTAATTCTTGATCTATTTCATATAAACAAGCTTCATTGATTTCAAAAAGAATTATTTTTTGCGGTTTTAAAGTAATTAGAATCCTGCATATTTCACTTCCGATAGATCCACCTGCACCTGTTACTAATATTATTTTATCTTTTACCCCTTTAGCTAATAATTCCTTCTGAGGGAATACACCTTCTCTACCTAGTAAATCCTCAATATCTATAGATTCTATAGGTTTTGATTTTGTATTATTTAAAGCCAATTCTTCTATAGAAAAAACTTCTGAAATATTAATATTTTTTTGTTTCGTAATTTTCTTAAAAATATTTTTGGTTTTACTATTCTGAATATGCTCAGACAAAAATATTTGATCTATTTTTGGGGCTAATTCAATTAGTTTTTCGGGAGAATAAATTGGGATGCCATAAATATTTCGTCCAAATAATTCCGGAGATTCATCAATCAATCCAAGAATTTTATATTGATTGTTAATCCTTAAAGAAGACAATAATCTAGCACCATTACTTCTCGCTCCGTAAATGATTATGTAATTATTAGCCTTGCTTCCTTTAACAAGATTTTTTAGAAGCAAATCCCTTAGTATCAGACGATTAGTAGCTATAAATATTGTGAGAACAAACCAAATTAATACAAATGTAGACCCCCCTCCAATATATAAATTAGAAATTAAGCTTATTAAATATATTAAGGTTAAAAGTACAAAATTTCTTAAAGCGACTAGATAAATATTTTTACTTCCAACATAACGAGTTAAAGCTTTATATTGACCAGTAAAAATATAAAAAGGTACTCCAAGAATAATTGCAGATAATGCGAGTGGAATGGATTTTTGAAAAAAAGCAAATGTCTTGTCTCCGAATTTTAAATAAAACGTAGTAAAAAAACTTGCTAAAATTAGAAATATGTCAATAAAGATGAGTATAAGCCTTCTTTTTACATTTGAAATAGTAGATAATCTGTTGGTTAAAGAAGAAAAATTTATCATCTGGTGATTTTACAACAAATTTTAATTTTATAAAGCTTTATCTCAGAAATCGAAAATAAAGTTAGTTTAGTTTATTAATTATTTTTTTTTAATTTTTATAAATTAAAATATTGATAATAATATTGTTTCACATAAGTATAAAATGGACGCAGCCAATTTCCTCATTAATGCGTCTTCCTTTGTAATAACCTATATTTCTACAAGGAAATTATTACCTCTTTTTAAAAAAAAAGTTGCAGATATTCCTAATCATAGAAGTTCACACATTAAAAATACTCCTAGAGGTTTAGGTATTGTTTTTTCTGTGATTTCAACAACTTTCTGTCTTTTGAATGGTTTTAATCAAATTTTATTTTGTCTACCATTATCTTTAGTCGGCTTTGCAGATGATTTGTGGAAAGTTCCAGCAAAATATAGATATATAGCACAACTACTAATTGGCATATTAATAATACAAGAGAGTCCACTTAATGAATACTTATCTAATAATTCAAATTTTTATCTAGAAAAATTTATTTTCTTATTGATTATATTAATTTTTACTGGTGTGGTAAATTTCATAAATTTCATGGATGGGATTGACGGACTTATTACAGGCTCATTTATATTTATAATTTCAGGAGCAATTTTAATATTAAATATGCAAATAGCTCCTTTATTGTTTGCTTTACTTGCCTTTTTGTTTTTCAACTGGTCTCCTGCTAAATCTTTTATGGGAGATTCTGGTAGTTTATTTTTAGGAGGAGTTTATGGCTATATTTTACTGCAATGCAAAAATTTAGAAGAATTAGCAGCTTTATTATTAATTGCATCTCCACTACTAATTGATGCTTTTAGTTGTTTAGTAAGAAGATTTATTAATAATGAGAATATATTTGCTGGCCATAAAAAACATCTTTATCAAAGATTAAACCAAGCAGGCTGGAAGCATTCAAAAATTTCTTTTTTTTACATAGGTTTTATATTGCTTGAGCTTATTTCATATCTAACTTTAGGAATAACTCTGCAAATATTTACAACCTTTTTCATTATTATTATAGGTTGTTATCTAGATATTAATATTGCTATAAAATTTAAATCAAAATTAACTCATTGAATAATAGATAATTTTACTTTTAATAATGGTTGTTTTTTATTTATCATACGTAGTTATATTTTTTTTCCTTTCTTTTACAAAAGAAAAAAAATTAAAGAGTTTGCTCTATTTATTACTTATTCCATTTATAGTAATTTTCTCTATACGCTCAAGTCCTGATGAATATGGAAGATATCTAGAGATAACTGCTCCTGATAATTTTGGCCAACTTGGTTTTGGTTTAGGCTCACAGTGGGTTTTTAATTTATTATGCTTAATTTGCAAGAAGTTGCCTGCAACCTTAACTACTTTATATTTAATAGGCTATTCATTGACCTTTTTTCTGCTTGACAAATCAATCAGAATGTTAACCAATAATTCAAATTCAATATCTTTTTTCTCAATTGGTTTTTATTTATGTCATTTTTTCATAACTTTCTTTGAGGGGCTTAGAGGAGGTCTAGCAAATATATTAGTTGTATATGCAATTTGTTATTTTATAAAATCTTATAAAAAATGGATCACTCTTTTTCTACTTTATTTAGCCATTTCTATTCATGTTCAAACCATTCCAATATTTATTCTTTTTTCCATATACTTTGCTTTTGACTATATTTATAAAAAAGTAAAATTAATTTCTATTAAGCAGAAAAAATTAGTTTTTTCTACGATTATATTGTTTACATTAACTGCAGCAATTATTTTTAGATCAAATTTTGCTGATTATATTGCTAACCTAATAATGCAAAATATTTCTTATTTTGATGGCTATGAGGGGTACATTGGAGATAAATACAATAACTATGTAATTGATCTCACTGGATTTGCATATATTGGAGTGGTAGCAACCAACATATTTGTATTATTTATTTCTTATACTGATATCTTTAAAATAAATAATCAGAGATACAGAATCCTTTTTTTTATAGTTTTAATAGGACAAATCATTTCCTTAGCCTTCTCTAGTTTGGCTTTACTTGCATATAGGTTTTCATCACCATTCCTTTATTGCCAGATACCATTAATTGCATCAACATTAAGATCAAATAAAATGGATAAAAAAAAGATTCCTTTCAAAAAAATATTTTTACTATCTTTAGGTTTATCATTATCATTTTTTAATTTGTTTATAATTGAGAAACTAAAGCAATTCAGTTTCTAAAATTTCCAATTTTTTAATTTTCAAGGAAAGTTCTGTATGCAGACTCAGCTATTTCAAACTCTTTTTTCGTATTAACATCATAACTTTCCTCTTCAGGGATTTCCAAAAGATAAGGATCATTCTTTTCGAGAGTCCAAACTTGATTATTAGCTAAGAAATATTCCTTATTTATAATATGAAAGGCATGGGCAACTTTAAAATATTTGGGTGAGTGATCTGTAGATAGCATTTGTGGAGATTTATTTGTTATTGCATATCCTTCATCATTAAAAATCCAATCTTGTGTTTTTATAACAGATGTATAACTGTTGTAATTAAATTTCTGAAATTCAATAACGGCATTTTTAATAGTTTCAATCGATAATAGGGGATGACAGGGATTAATCCACATCAAATACTTTGTTTTAACTAATTTATAATGTTCATATATTTTTTTGTGATCCCCGTAACCTGGTCTAACAGATAATGGATCTCTCTTCAAAATTTGAATATTTTTATATTTATCTGCTCTTTCTAATAAGTCTTCTTCTGCAGCAGCAAAATATCTATTATCAAAAAATTCCATATTATCTAATTTTTTTAAAGCAATATCAATTAAAGTAGTGCCATTAAAAGGTAAGAGCAATTTCCTAGGTAAGCGCGTAGAAAGTAATCTTGCATTAATTAAAGCTGAGATGCCTGGCATAAAAAATTTAGTTAATAAAACAATTATAGACTTTATTTAACTTACAAATAAATAAATTATATTATTCAGAAAATCTTTTGATTAGTGATTCTGCGATTTGGAGATCTTCAGGACCATCAACATCAAATGATTTAACTTTTGAGATTTCCACAGGATGTGAAATTCTTCCAAAAATAGATTTGTATTTTAAAAGAGATGAAGTCCTTGTAACTCTAAGATTTCCATGAATATACAATTGAGGTTTTTTTTGTTTATTAAAGGCTAGTTTTCTCTCTTTTTCATACAAAAAATGTGATCCATACTCATTTAAATATCTCTGATTAAATGCATGACTATTTGGCGAAACTTTTGTAGTAGTTTGAACGGAATCAAATTCCTTATTTTTGTAAAGCAAATCTATACATAAATCAATATCATTTGGGTCAACAAAAGGGGAGGTGGGCTCAAGTAAAACAATACACTCTGGTAATATTTTTATATTAGCTTCTAGACGTTTTATATATTCAATCATAACCTCAATAGTTGATATATCATTCCCCGACAAAGCTTCTGGCCTATCATCTACATTTACATTATTTGATAATGAAAAAGATTTTATTTCATCATGATCTGTTGAAACAACAATACTTTTTATATATTTTGATTTTTTTGCTGCATTTATTGGATAAGCTAACAATGGCGTATCATTTAACTTAGCTAAATTTTTTAAGGTAATACTTTTTGAACCTCCTCTTGCTGGAATAAATGCTAATGCTTCATTTGAAAAATTAATCTTTTCAACAATTTTTTGATTTTTAGTTTTGATTAAATCTAAAAAATCTATTATTTTTTCAATAACTCTTCTTTCCGTAGCTTGCCAGGCATCTTTTGTAGATCCTCCAATATGAGGTGTAATTATCAAATTAGTGTTTTCTTGAGAATATTTCCATAATGAATTTTCTTTAAGAGTATATGAAAAGTTTTCCTGAAACTCATTTTCGATTACATCAATTGCAGCTCCTTTCAATTTTTTATTTTTAAGAAATGAGAGTAACGCACAATGATCAACCAATTCTCCCCTAGATGTATTTATGAAAAAGGAATCATTTTTAAACATTGAGAAAATTTCATCGTTAAACATATTTTCCGTTTCTTTTTCATGAGGCACATGTACAGAAACAACATCTACTTTTGATACCAATTGACCTAGAGTTGAAATTTTTTGAATCCCAGGATATTTTTTATCTACATAAGGGTCATAATAAAAGACTTCCATCTCGAAAGTTCTTGCCATTTGAGCAACTTTAAAACCAAGCCTGCCCAATCCAACTATTCCTATCGACATGTTAGATAGCATTTTTTCTCCAGGATTTAGTCTTCTGTCCCAAAATCCTTGAGAAACTGAATTAGATGCAGGAAAAATATTTCTTGTCAAAGAAATAATTAGGCCAAATGCCAACTCTGCAGTAGGGGTAATGGAATCAAGGAAATCATGATCATTTTTTAAAGTAATAACTTTTATGCCTTTACTATTTGCATATTCAACATCTATGTGGGGATGACCTGTTGTATTAGATCCAATAATCTTTAATGATTTACATTTATCAATTTTTGCCTTACCAAAAAAGTAGCCTAATGGTGCAAGTATAATGCTTGCGTTAGATAATAATTGATCTGTATCAAAATTTGGGTTTTTTAAAGTAACTAGATCAAATTTTTCTCTTAATATCTTTAAATTCTCAGGTTGGTATTTTAAAATTGAATAATATATAAACTTTTCTTTATTAGACATTACTTAAAACCTAAATTTAAATTATAACTAGATAATCTATCTTATTAAAAAATATAATAACATTTTATAACTATCTAAATTGGAGAATTTCTTTTACTTAAAAGTTAAAATTTAATAGATAATTATTTACATCAAAAAAGTATATTTTCAACTTAAACTATCTAATTTTGATTTAATAATCATAATTAAATCTTTTTCTCTTGTGGCTGGAGATATTACTTTGAAAGATTTTTGAAAAATATAAGAATCATTAAAATGAACGCCTAGATAATTCATCGTATGTGGATGCATTTTATCCTCAATGTATGGATTGGTCTCATCTATAAGATTAAAAACTGGTACTTTATGATACAAACAATGCCAAATTGTATTACTTCTTCCAGTAATAACTCCTTTCTTTATAAAGTTCAAAAAAAGTTCAACATTAATCAAACTATATTCACTAAATTTGGATAACTTAGTAGTATATTTTTCAACTTTAAAATACTGCAAACAGATTAGGATACTAACTAAAAATTTTGAATCAAAATTATAATTTTTTAAAATTTTAGAAATCCAAGAAATTATTCTTTCAAATTTATTAGATTTAAAAAAAGGAAATAAATTTAGTAATTTATAAATTTTAGGATTTATAAGTGCATCATATCTTTCATCTGCATTATGTGGTTTATAAGCAATT
>MDTE01108834.1_pt1 | contig 30144 bp, 18 predicted proteins | sample 811231 | NCBI WGS metagenome assembly MDTE01 (sample SAMN05326651, study PRJNA326480) | marine metagenome | isolation source: seawater | place: Indian Ocean: Red Sea | collected 2010 | reverse complement strand
GCGCGATCAAACGGCGCGGGACCGCGTTCAAGGGACGCGTCTGACTGTCACTGTGGCGACGCCCTGTGCGGGCAGATCTACCCGCATTTTCAAGACGTGCAGACGACCGTCGTCACTGGCGATTTGCGATTCCACCTGGCCCCCCTTGGCTTCATATTGGCCCGCGGGCACCACAAAAGTCACGCGACCGTTGGGATAGGGTTCCGCCAGTTGGTTGGTCACCATGGCTGTGTTGTGCGCCGCGGTTCCGTCATTCGCGTGGCGAAACGCCACCCGCACAGGAGTCGTGCTGTCGCGGGGAAAAGGAATCGGCGCGGTTTCATGGCCAAGGTAGGTGCAGGACGCCACCCGGTTGTTACGGAAACGCACCATGCGGAAACTCTCGGAGTTCGATTTGCCAATGCGGCGCGTGGGCGTCGCACCCAGGTCACGGACCTTCTTGCCGATGCCATGCGCATCGTGAATCATGGCCACACGATGCGTATCAAGTAGTGGGAGTGGTGCATTGGACTCAAAGGCATTGATCACGCGAATGGCGGTGTCGCGTTGCGATGCCAGTAATGCCGCGGCTTTGGATTGATCGGTGTGCCAGGGGTAGCCGAAGTTCAGTACGCTGACGTGTGGTCCGCACTCGATCAACCCGACAGGATCGCCAAACCAGGCTTCGTGGCCGGGAAACTGGTGATTGCCGAAATTGGCGACCAGCGGCATCTTCAGCCCCACCAGGGCACCCGCAACGTACGCCGGATTACAGGCATTACTGCACAGCACCATGTCAGGCGCGAGCGTATTGATGACGCTGACTAGTCGCTGGAGGTATTCGGCCTGGTACTGGGCCGAGGTATCGAGATGCCCGAAGGTGACGAACACCGGGTCTGTTGGATACGACTTGACCACCTGGACACTCCGGGGAGAGCGGCACACACCCGTGCGACGGCCGCCGGTTACCCTGACGGTGAGATCATAGAGGCCAGGTGGCATGTCGTCGGGCAGATGGGCGACGACTTCCCGATCATAGTAGTAAGCCGCCGCCTGATCTTCTGTAAACCGCAGGGTCCGCGAGATCAGTGCGGGGCCTACGTGCCGGGTGAGCTTGACTTCATCGATCTGGGTGTCAAACCCAAGAAAGCGCGCGCGAAACGTCTCGCCCGGTTGGCGGATCGCGGGCTGATTCAAGCGGGGGAAGCGAAATCGCTGGCGGATCGTTGCCGGATCTCTGCGCAGATAGATCGGTGGGAGGTCGACGGCTTGATCTGCCGTGATGGGAAATCGTTGAGTACGAATTGTCTGCCATCCCACCGCCTGGATTTCCAGCGTGTAGTTGTCGCCCACGGGCAAGCCAGACAGTGCGCATTGGCCGGTCATCCAGTTCCGTACCAGTGCGTTGCGGACCACCGTATTACCATGGCGGAGGATGGCGCGGCAATCGACGAGATGGGCGTTTGCATCACCGTTCACATGAAATCTGATTTCGCCGTGGCCATCGTGCCAACTTCGCAACGACTCGACCCGGCAGCCGCCCAGCGCACCATTCTGCCGGTGCTCGATTCGGACCGTGTGTTTTTCCGTTGGCAAATGCCTGGCCAACACAATCTCGCGCGGTAGCCCGCGGGGCTGCAAGATGCGTTCCGCTTTCCCATCGATGGTCACGACCAGCTGTCCCAGGTTGGGTGGGCCGTATGCCGGAACGTTGTGTCCGCCAAGTCGCACGGCCACACCACTGCCGACGAAGGTGAAAGCCAGTGCGGCACCCTGCTCAGAGGTCTGCAAGGATGTCGCCTGGGCGAAACGAAATCGGCTCTCTTGCCAGCTTCCCGAGCGGCGCACCTGGTCCAGGTCAGTGGCGGGTGTACTAGTTGGTGCGAGCAGGAGGCCGGAGGTGGTATCCGCATGCGCCAGGTGGAGCGAACCGAGGCATCTCCCTCGTTCGTTGCGGGGGCCGCGTGCCACCAGGAACTGATCCTGGGCAACTCCGACAATGCCCAGTGAGCAGTCGAACTCGTACCGTCCCTGCATCTGAAACTGGGCGTCGGTCTGCAAGAGGATTTGCGGTTTGCCATAACAGCCGAACCACCATGTGCCGTCATGGTAGGTGGCTGTTTGAATTCCCAGCTCTGTCCACCCGCTTTCAATGATGTGTTTCTTGCTAAAAGTGAAGTTTGCGTCGTACTCGTAAACGTAATTTTCTTCGACGCCATTGGGCAAGCCGCCCACCAGATAGAAGCGACCGTCCCGTACCCCGATCCCCCCCGCGCCGTGAAAGACCTCCTGTGTCGGGTGTCTGGCAAGCAAGGCGAGCGAGGCGGCGTCATAGACGTAGACCCACGAATCGGCGTTTCCCGCCGGATCGTTGAAGCGACCGAGATTGACGGCCACAAAGATCTTTCCCGCGTGAAAACACAAGTCGCCATGGTGGCTGGCAACGGGAATCCGCTGCAGGACTTTCCCACGCGGATCTGTTTTCACTAATTCTGTTGTGAAGGACCAGTAGATGGTGTCGACTTCGTTTGTGCAGACACCTTGCAGGTGGTGCTGATAGTCTCCGCCACAGTGGATGTCCGTGGGTGGGAATGCAGCCCAGCCCAGCGACGACATCAGCGTCATTGCCATGGTCAATGTGGCAACCCGCGCCAGGCCTCTGGCGCTACCCGTTTTCCACGTCATCATGTTCCATGCCATCATGCCTGCTCCGCTTCTTTATCGGTAGAGTGTCGGTTCGCCCCAAACCGTCAGGTTGTGGCCGGGCGTAGAATTTCTGGCAGCGATCGTGTGCAAGGAGAGTTTCACCACGTCGGAATTGGGTAGCGTGACGTCAATCGACACCGGGGCGGCACCCGCCTTGAGTACGGGAGTCCGCGCAAGTTCGCTGCCGTTGGCTCTGATCACGAAGCGAACCGCTCCGTCTGACCCCGCGCTGGGGTGCAAGCCGACGCGGCAGGTGAAGCGGTTAAAGACCCGGCCAGGTGCCAGCACAAAGTCGAGTGAGAAAGGCGTCCCCATGCCGTAGCCGAAACGGACCTTTGTCCCCGGTTGGGCGTTAGCAAAGCCCAGGGGGTGGAGTTGTCGCTGGGCGTCCATCGCCTGATTCGCGAGAAACGGAGTAACATAATACGGGTGCGGGATCATCTGGCCAGTAAAGTCGGGTAGCCAGTCGCTGAGTCGTTGTTCAGCGTATCTCGGCAGGTCCGGGTCAAAACGGTCCTGCGCCAGACAGAGTGCCGTGTAGATGACGTCGGCCGTATGGCGTGCATTGGCAAGTGCTGCGACGGCGCGGTGCTGGTCAGCTTTTTTGCCGTCGCCGTACATCATGTCCTGGACAATGGGAATAATGTGTGTGCCGGCGTCTCGTTGCAGTAATCGTTGATGGTGGTAGATGCGCAGAGCGGCTTCTTCCCGCGTCCTGCCGAGGAGACGTGGCCGGTAGGCGACATCAGCGATCCGGTAGTCGCCCGTGTCCATGATACCCCCTGCGCCATACAGGTAGTTGAAGGCGGCCTTGTCTGGCGGCGGCGGGAGCAGTGTCTTGAGTTGCGCTTCGCTGACGGGACTGCTGTGCGCGCCGGGACAACCGGGATCTTCGTTCCAGTGGCAGAGCACACCCAGGAATTTCATCGCTTCGTCCGTGGCGCCCGCACTTAGCGTTTCCGCGATCCGATCGAGGTACCAGAGCAGCGCTCTGGCGCTCGGTTCCGCCGCGTTCACATCGTGCAAGGAGAGTCGCACATCCGGCACCAGGCAGTACGGATCGAGCTGGGGCGCGTTGCCGCCAGCATGTTTGTCTTGTAACGATGTATATTCCTGACAGAGCCGATCGAGTGACTGCTGGCCGATCAGCTGGTGTTGCCATTGCGGTAGCCGAGAGACCGCCCACAACCGAATCAAGCGATGTCCCTTGCCCCAGGCGCACAGCTCCAGCGGGCAGCTCACCGAGGTCAGGATGACCAACAGACCGCAAAGCAGTTGTCGCATCTTCATGAGCAGTTCTCCGGAAAACAGAGTGGAATCGTCGACTGAAATTCAGAATGTTGACGCGCTGCTAAGGCCACGCGTCGTGACGTCAACACGGAAAAGGAACTGTCTTTGCAAGTCGCAGGAGGGTTTGACGACACGGTGATCCCATTCTTGTCGATCCCCGTACGGCAGATAAGCGCGTCGTTGCCATCGACAACGCTGGACGTCGCACCCAGCGTGACGTCAGTGTAACCGATTCGATTTCTGTTGGATGTCAAAGTGGGAAAAACGGGTGATCCAATCATCGCCATCTGGGTCGCGGCACATCGCAGTGTCGCATCGAGACTCGTGTCATTGTGGTTTTGTTGAAGGACTGCGATCGGTGTTGTTGTCTATTAGAATGACGCACCAGATGAATTATGTGAAATGACTTCAGCCACAGGCAATTGGCTGGCATTATGAGCGCGGGCCTGGGCAGCGCGTGGGCCGCGGGTAAAACATTGGAAACACCAGGACGCGGAGCCTTCGTCATGTCACGATCAACCCTGCTGGTTTCGCGCCGCGTCTGGCTGGCAGCTGGCGCCGCCGGCGCGCTGAGCGAACGTTGGCTTCCCAATACCGCAGACGCAGTGCAACCCGGTTTTGTCTTCGGCAAGACCGGGCGGGTGATTTTGCCGCGTGGGCCAGCGGGTTCCTTTGACTCAACGCACGCCAAGTATCCCTGCGTCTTGAAGCACGGTGACCGCTGGATGATGTGGTACAGCGGGCGGGGCGATGACGCATTTACCGGGTCGATTGGGTTGGCGACTAGCCGTAATGGGCTGCACTGGACCAAGGCCGCCGGGGGGCGGCCCGTGCTGGAACCTGGAGGTGTGGGTACAGCGGATGAAACCAAGGCCGACCATCCTGCCGTCGTGCGCTTTGCTGGTCGATTTCATATGTGGTACACGGCCGGGCCCAGAGACAGTCGTTACCGAATCTGCTACGCCACCAGTGAGGATGGCGTACGCTGGCAACGCCAGAACGGAGGTCGTCCGGTGCTTGGACCCGGATCGCAGGGGAAGTTCGATGATCGCGTTGTGTTGCATCCGGCGGTTGTCCGTGATCCGCGCGGTCTGCTCCACATGTGGTACAACGGAGTCGGTCCACAACAGGACTTTCGGATCGGGCATGCAACGAGTCGCGATGGCATCAAGTGGGAACGGCAAAATGATGGGAATGCCGTGCTTTCACCTGGCAAGGTCAGCGGCCGCCAGGAAATCTATGTCTACAACGCGATGGTATTGTTGGAAAATGGCGTTTATCGCATGTGGTACAGTTCCGCGTTGGACATTACACCTCAGGGACGCTTTGCCCCACACGGCAGTGCGATTGTCTACGCCGAGAGTCGTGACGGCACGAACTGGATTCGGGATGATGCCATCACACTATTGAGTGGGAACAAGGGAGCTGAGGACGCCTACGCCTGCTTCGCTCCCTGTGTGGTACGACGTGGCAACGTGTTGTGGATGTACTACTCGATGGGCTCGGCGGACCAGCGCTATCAGACAGGGTTGGCGACATGCCCGTGAAACGAATGGTGTTCCTGACCCGGACCGCCCTCGTTGTGCTGGCCGGCGGCGACGTCTGTTCGCAAATGCGCGATCCGATCAGGAGGTCTGCGGGTGATCCCCATCTGTTTGTCAACCGCGCTCAAAATCAAGCGTCGCGAGCAGGGTGGTTGACCGGGCGGTTTCGAGACCGCCTCGTCGGTCGCATTCGCAATACAACGATTCGGGCAAGAGGGTCGTCAACCGAAATCGCATACCGTGGATGTTCGTTGTAGAATGCTGTGATGAAGATCCTGTCAAGTTGTTTATTGACGGTGACGTTATTCATGGCACGTCACACTGCAGCTGCTGATTCTGTTGCCACGGACTCTGTTGCCACGGACTCTGCCGCTACGGGATATGCCGACGCGATCCGGGCTGACAAACCCGCGCTGTACTGGCGGTTTGAGACGATTTCGGGAGATGTGGTACGAGACGAGTCCCGTCACATCGACATTCACGGTCAGTTGAAAGCGATGGGGCCTGGGCGTCGTGGGATTAGCGGGCTGGCGGCTTCCTTCACACGAAGTCATCTGGCGGGGCGGGTCGAAGCGCAGCTCAACCCACAACAAGATGCCGCAGTCGAAAAGATTCTCAACGGCTCATTCACGCTTGAGCTGTGGCTACTTGATGAGGCGGCCAAACCGGACAATGTTGTCAACGCAAGTCTGTTCTACAAGGCCGATGAGACCAGGTTCTCAGCCAACTCGATGTGGTTTTATCGCGCCCGTCAGGATGGACACTATTACTTCTGGATTCGTGGTGCCACGGAGCGGCCCGTCGGCGTGTCGATCCGTAATCCGGCCGGCGATAAAGCGGCTGGAGATGGCAAGTGGCACCATGTGGCAATTATTGTCGATCGGACGCAATCCGCAGGGACCATCCGTGCGCTACTCGACGGCGAGCAGGTGAGTGAATCGACGTTTCCTGCTATGACCGGGATTGATAACACCGGGTCGCTGCGCATCGGCAACGGAGTGCACCCGAATTCACCATGGCAAGGGGCAATCGACGAGTTCGCACTCTATGAACGTGCGCTATCGGTCGCCATGTTGGCTGACCACTATCGCAAGGGATTGGATGCGATGAAGGAACGTCCACGACGGACGCCGTCAATTGCTGCAAAAGAAGAATTCTTTGAGTTGCAGGTGCGGCCGCTGCTCATTGAACGTTGCGCCGACTGTCATGCAGGAGATACCGACGACGCGTCGGTCTTGTCGGTTAGGTCACGACGTGCGTTGATTGTCGGCGGCGAGTTCGGACCAGCTCTGATACCCGGACGGGCCGACGATAGCTTGTTGATCCATGCGGTGAAGCGGATCCATAAAGAACTGCACATGCCACCCGACAAGTCAGCGGGACTTTCACGCGAGGAGATTGCCGTGCTGACCCGCTGGATCGACGACGGTGCGATCTGGCCAGGTGATGCGGCCCCGGTGCCTGAGATTGTGACAACGCAAAGCGACAGGAAAACGCGGGTGTTGAAGGTCGATCCTGTCGAGGATTGGGCACTCAGACCGCGCCGGATTGTGGCACCTCCAGCGATCGACGATGTTCGCTGGTCCACCACGGCCGTAGATCGTTTTCTCGAAACCAAACGGCGCGAATCCGGTGTTTTGGCAACTGATCGCGCGGATCGGCGGACCCTGATTCGACGCGCCACGTTTGATTTGACCGGATTACCCCCAACCCCTGAGGAGATCCAGGAATATCTCTCTGATCCGGACTCTCACCAGCTGGCTTTTGCGCGCGTCATTGATCGTTTGCTCGCATCGCAGCACTACGGCGAACGGTCAGGACGGTTATGGCTCGACGTGGCTCGCTATGCCGACACGCAAGGAGACGTCGGTGACATTCCGATTCATACCGCTTACCTCTATCGCAACTGGGTGATTGATTCCCTGAACGCTGATCTGCCGTTTGATGCATTCCTGCAGTCTCAGATCGCCGGTGATATTCTCGCGCGGGAAGTGGTCGATGAGGCAACGGCCCGCGGCATGACGGTGGCTACCGGGTTTATCGCCTTGTCACGACGCTTCGGTAACACGAAGCAAGACGATCTCCACTTCACCATCGAGGACACAATTGACACCATCGGGCGTGGCGTGTTGGGGCTCACGTTACGTTGTTCGCGATGTCACGACCACAAATTCGATCCGGTACTGAACACGGACTACTACGGTTTGTACGGAATTTTCGCGAGCACGACGTACCCATGGATGGGCATGTCGAACGAAAAGTCGCCCTCGGGCCTCTCGCCGGCGATTCCCAGTCCCGCCGCCTTCCAGCGGGGCAAGGCGTATTGGGCGTTGATCACACGTTACGAGTACCAGATCAATAATCATCACCGACCCTGGCTCAAGCCAACCCTGGACGAATTCAAACGGGTGTCCCGTCAGCTTGTGCAGGCGCGGGAAATTGGAAAAGACACGGCACAACTAGCGGCACGTCGGGACGCGTTGCTCGATTTTCGCGACGGTGCATTTCGCGAACTGATGGTGCATGGTCTGGCTTGGATCAAACAGGAGAAGCAGCGGCTGGCCAAGAATCCGCCGGTTGAGTTTGTTTTTGCCGTATCCGAAGGTGAACCTCACGATGCCAGATTGCATCGCCGCGGTAACCCGCGTCAGCCGGGTGCCCGTGTACCGCGTCGTTTTCTGCAAGTCCTTGATGGTGCGACGCCGCCTTTGATTGAGCGCGGATCGGGTCGCCTGGAGCTGGCCCGCTGGCTGACAAACGCCAATCACCCGCTGACGGCGCGGGTCATTGTCAATCGAGTCTGGCAACAGCATTTTGGTCGTGGACTGGTCGCCACACCCGATAACTTCGGTCGACAGGGTGACAGGCCGTCACACCCTCAGCTGCTCGATTGGCTCGCTGAAACCTTTGTTCGTGATGGCTGGTCACTGAAGCGGCTGCATGCGCGGTTAATGCAGACCGCGGCGTATCAACTGAGTTCGGTGGCCCCGCCCGACACGCTCTCGAACGACCCGGCGAACGTTTTGCTGACGAGGCACCCGAGGCGGCGGCTTGATGCGGAGTCGATCCGTGATGCGATGCTGGCAGTGAGCGGCAAACTCAATCGCACTCAAGGAGGGCCGCATCCAATGCGGCCTTGGTACGACAACCGCTTTAATCTCAACAGTCCATTTCGTATGGAGCCTGCTTCCGATCTTCGAAGTGTCTACCTGCTGACACAACGCTTGTTTCGCCATTCGATTCTCGACCAATTCGACGGCCCCGATCGGAACAGCAGCACAGCAAGTCGGCGGACTTCCCACGTTCCGGCACAGGCTTTGTTCCTGATGAATTCGACGTTCATTCGTGAACAGTCTGAAGCGTTGGCCGCACGGATTGTCACAATAGATGGCCAAGTTGCACGAATTGAGAACCTGTTCCTTTCGGCATTTGGCAGAGCACCGGAAGCGGACGAAGTGGCGTCATTGCAGGAGTTCTTGAGTGCCTATCGCGCGGCACAGCCAGGCACCGCCACAGCCGAAACCTATCCAGGGCTGGTTGCGCTGGCGCGCGCTATCCTCACCAGCAACGAGTTCTTCTTTGTCGACTGATACTATGAACCCAGTGAACCGACGCGAGGCGATTTGTGCGACACTGGCCGCCGCCGGATCCATGCGGCCCGCCTGGTCTGCGATTGCGGCCAGCCCATCAGTTCGTCAGCCGCATTACCCCCCACGCGCCAAGCATGTGATCGTCCTCTATATGTCGGGTGCCTACTCTCACGTCGACACGTTTGACCCCAAACCTCGTTTGATTCGTGATCACGATGTCTCGATTGGACCAGAACTGCGTTCTGCCGTTTCGGGGCAACCCAGGACAGAGCGTTACCTGAAGGCGCCGCTGTGGCGATTCAGGCCAAACAAACAGTGCGGTACGGAAGTCAGTGATTTGTTTCCGCACCTGCGTGACGTGATGCACGAGGTCGCATTGGTCCGCTCGATGCAGTCGGATCACCGGGATCACGGTGAGGCCACGTTGCAGCTGCACACGGGAAGTACGACCGTCGCAATGCCGAGTCTGGGAGCGTGGTTGAGTTATGGTCTGGGGACGTTCAACGACAAGCTGCCAGCGCATGTGGTGATTTCGGAACACCGACCTTACAGCGGGCCGCAGATCTGGGATGCAAATTTTCTGCCCGGGGTGCATTCCGGCGTGCGTATCAAGCCGGGAGATGAACCGTTGCCGCATCTGCAACCGGCTTCAGCTGCGCGTTTACAGGAATTGGAACTAGGCCTGCTCGATACGTTGAACCGAAAACACCTGCGCCGTCGTCCGGGTGACGCACAGCTGGCGACACGAATGGACTCATTCCGTACTGCCAAAGGGTTGCAGGATCTCGCGCCGGAGGTGCTCGATGTGCGGCGGGAATCCCAGCGGACTTTGGAGTTGTACGGGGCACAGCCTGGTGACCGCACCTCCTACGCAGCGCAGTGCGTGATGGCCCGGCGTTTGATCGAGAACGGTGTGCGTTTCGTCGAGATCATCGATGCCGTTGGCGCCTGCCGAGACAATTGGGATGCGGCACACCGCGATGTGGGGACTCATGCGAAATATGCCCGGCGCGTCGATCAACCGATTGCCGGTCTCATCAAGGATCTCCAGCAGCGTAATTTATTGAACGAGACGTTGCTCGTTTTCTGTACTGAGTTTGGCCGGACCCCTTGGGCACAAGATGGCAAGGGGACCAAAAGCCGCAACCATCACCCGGCCGCCTTTTCGTGCTGGCTCGCTGGAGGAGGGGTGAAACCGGGAATCGTATACGGGCAGTCGGACGACATCGGTAACCGGGTTGAGGAAGACGCGGTCCACGTGCATGACTTTCACGCGACCATTCTACACCTGTTGGGACTCGATCATCAGCGTCTTACGTTCCGCCATGCAGGTCGCGATTTTCGTCTGACGGATGTCCATGGTCAGGTGATCCACGGTCTGCTTTCTTGAGCGGCCTGTCTTCTCAGGAATCAGGGCAAGCGCGGCCCGTTCCGGGAGTCGCGCTGGCAGTCAGCGGTACCACTTGCCAGCCGTATGCCCCCTGGTGAGGGGGGGTGCGCAACGGCAGAACGCGCGCCGATTCATCGGAAAAATCGGCAGAATCGGCTCACCGTCGGGCGTGCCCGTTCCGACAAATACAGTGTGTGTCTCGTGTCCATTGGTGGTGGTTAGGGTTGCATCAGATCCCGCGTACATCGGTCGATCCAGATGAAGATTTCCGTCATTGTCAGCACCTACAACAAGCCTCAGTGGCTCGAAAAAGTGATTTGGGGTTACGCCCTCCAGTCGATTACCGATTTTGAGCTGCTGGTGGCGGATGACGGATCGACGCGTGAGACGGCGCAGCTGATCAAGCGCTTGCGGCAGGAAACGGGGATCGACATCAAGCACATTTGGCACCAGGATCTGGGCTATCGCAAATGTACGATCCAGAACCAGGCGATTGCCGCCGCGGCCGGCGACTACCTGGTATTCACAGATGGCGATTGCATCCCGCGTGAAGACTTTCTGGCGCAACACAGACGACTGGCGGCTCCCAATGTGATCCTCTCTGGCGGTTACGTACGCTTGCCAGCGGGTGTCAGCCAGGAGATTCAGGTGGCCGACATTACCAGTCGCCGGGCCATGGATCCTCGCTGGCTCTGGCGGCGCGGATTGCGATCTCCTCGGGATCTGTTGAAGTCGTTGCGGGGAAAGTGGACCGCGACGATGTTCGATTACTTGACGACCACGCGGGCGACGCTGAATGGTTGTAATGCCTCGGTGGCGCGGGAAGCGGTGGTTGGAGTCAATGGCTTTGATGAGCGGATGCAATACGGGGGATTGGATCGTGAATTGGGCGAGCGCCTGAAAAATAGCGGTTTGCGATACAAGCAAGTCCGCTATCGGGCGATCTGCCTGCACCTCTGGCATGAGCGCCCTTACATGACAGACGAAGGGTGGCAACGCAACGCTGAAATTCGTCGAACAACACGCCAGTGCGGATCGGTCTGGACGCCTTACGGCATTCAGCAAGACGCCTCCGATCAGGATGCCTTGCGGTCGGCCTGACAGGCAGTGGCAGGGAAGATGATGACTGCGACGACGCCCATTTGGTTTTGCTCAGCAGCAGTCGGATCGGCTGAGCGCAACAAATGGAAATCTGGTAAACGTCATTCAGCATCCCGGCGAACCGGGTCAAACCAATGATTGCATGTGAAGCAAAACAGCGCGCCCGTCCCGCTCAAGTCGATGTTGTCACAGTGGTTGACTTTCGCAGTGCCCATGCCTCCAGATACGAAGCGCAAGTCTTACTGTTCATGGCGAGTTGGATCCAAAACACGGGTCGTTGTCGTGCCAACCCGCTTCACATCGCCTATTTGGGAGACGTGCCAGCGTCGGTCACCAGGATGGCGCGAGTGGTCTCTGCGCAGTTGCACCCTGTAACACCCATGCATTGGCGGACCGACCACTTTGTCGGAAACAAGCTGCGAGGGCTCGAGGTGCCGGCCGAGACGGATCACATACTGTTGCTGGATACGGATCTGTTGTTTCTGGGTGATTTCAGCGAGATCTTGCGTTACCGGGGTGTGCTCGCAGCTAGCCTGGATGACCACCCCAAAGTGTCGATGGAATTGTGGCGACAGATTTACGCTGGGTTCAACGAGCCTTTGCCTGCTGAGAGAAGGCCTTGCATGCTTGCCGAATCTCGCCTTCCACTTACCCCGCGCGCATGGGCACGCTATCAGGTGCCGAAGGAGGAATTGCGGGCGACGTTGCCTTACTTCAACGGTGGCGTCGTGATGGTTCCCACCGCCTGGAAGTTGCAGACGCGGTGGTCCAATGCCTATCACAAGATCGCTCAAGTGATTGAGGATCTGCCGGCCAGGAATCGAGCTCTCTGGCATAGTGATCAGGCGGCACTTGCAGTGGCGATTCAAGAGTTGCGTGGAGAGGGAAAGAAGGTGCAGACGTTACCGACGGAGATGCATACGCGGTGGAGGAGCCTGTTTGCCAATACCATCCCGCTCGAGTCGATCAAGTTGCTCCATCTGACAACGTTTTTGCACTCGTTGCAGGGATCCCGCCTGACGAAACCGCGCTTGCGTGCGGCAGTGAAAGATTACTTTACGGCCAAGATGACACGACGGATGCGACGCATGGCGATGGGACATCTGCTCGAATTCCGGCCCCACCTTGGTTGCCGGCGTTACCGGCAGGGCAAGCTGAATTGCGCTGCCCTGTCGCGCACCGTACTCGACCTCTGTGAGCACGTTGTCGCCCCCGTACTGGAGACTTAAGCGTGACCTGGCATGCCCTGTGCTCGTTACGCGGGTGGGTACGGTCAAACCAGCAACTGTGACTCGATCCGTGTTCGTATGATTTCAAACCTTCAGTTTCGCAAGAGAAATGTTCACGATGCCCGGCGTGTTTGAAAAACTTCGGCTTCAATGGACCTACCTGCGCTGCTTGGGCCGGTTACCCAATCTGAAGAACCCCCAGCGGTTTACCGAAAAAATACAAGTCGCCAAACTCTACTGGCGCGATCCTTCGATGCGGATCATGGCCGACAAGATTGCCGCGAAAGAGCACGTGGCCAGCAAACTGGGGCAGGAGTGGGTCACTCCGAATCTGTACGCGGGAGACCGCTTACCACCCGTATCGCAACGGAGCTGGCAAACGCCTTATGTGATCAAGGCCAGTCACCGCAGTAATGCGAACATCTTCGTGTTTCCCGCGGCAGACAACGACAACCGAGTGATCTGCACCGATCGCAACCGTCAACCACTATTTGACGGATCTCCGCGGGCCGCCCCCCCCTGGCAGCAGGTTGACGCGCTGCTCGACAAGTGGCTGCGCAGGCCATTTGGTAAGCGGAGGGCGGAGTGGGCGTATAGAAACATCCCGCCGCGAGTGTTAGTGGAACCGTTTCTTGGTTCGCCAGACCCTCCAGCTGACTACAAACTGTTCGTCTTTGCTGGTCGTGTGGAGTTGATCGATGTTGTGCTGGCACGGTTTCAGAGCTACCGACATGTCTTTCTGGATCGTCAATGGAACTTTGTGGAGTTGTCGGAACCGAATCGACAGGGTGATCCACAATTTGCCGTCAAGCCCAAGAGTCTTGGGCAGATGATTGAGGCGGCCGAGTTCCTTGCTCAGGGTTTTCCGTTTCTACGGTTCGATCTGTATGAGATCGATGACCGGCCGCGTTTTTCTGAGTTTACGTTCTACCCGTGGTCCGGGATTACCAGACTCGAGCCACCAGGAGCAGATCTGAAACTGGGCGCATTGTGGCCCGACAGAATGCCGGCTGTCCGCCCGCTGAAACCGGACGCCGGTCTGTCGCGCTGTGCCTGACTCATTGCCCCTCTTCTTGCGTTACTAGCCGTATCCCTGGGCTGGCACGATCTGCGATACCAGCGAATGCGGGATCGTATCGCTTGTGTCTTGATGACTTGTTTTCAGGAACCTGCGCAGTCCACCACGAACAAGAGGGGCTCTCCGCGGATGCCCCGCAGCAGATTTTCCACCGAGATCTCGTTCATCCGCTGGCGCGTTTGTGCTGAGGCAGTTCCCAGATGGGGTGTAATGGTGACGTTGTCCATGGTCAGTAACGGGTGGTCGCGCGGCAGTGGTTCCGGTTCCGTGACGTCGAGCGCGGCAGAGTGGATATCACCATTCTGCAGGGCCGCGGTCAGCGCGGTCGTGTCGACAACCGCCCCGCGCGCGATATTTACCAGAGTGGCCGTGGATTTCATCTGCGCCAGCGCGCCGCTGCCAATCATGCCCTGAGTCTGTTCTGTAAGCGGAACGGAAAGCAGAACGAAGTCAGAAACTTCGAGCAACTCGGACAACGAGACGTAACGTGCCTCGACCAGTGGCTCGACGTCTCTGCGACGGTGGCGATTATGGTAAACGACCGTCATATCGAATCCTCGGGCGCGGCGGGCCACCGCAGCACCGATTTGACCGAGGCCAATGATGCCCAGCGTTTGTCCATAGACCTCGCGGCCCACGAGATCTCCGGGGTCGAAGACCGTAACATCCGGTCTGCGAGAAAAACGATCGCCTTCTGTCACGCGTCGCGCGGCAGCCAGGATGAGGGCAAAACCAAGGTCGGCGGTGGCACCAGCTGGAATGCCCGGAGTATTGCCCACCGGGATACCGCGCGCCGTTGCGGCACCGACGTCGATATGGTCTACCCCCACGCCGTTGTTGCTGATCACTTTGACACCAGGCAACTGGTCGAGTATCCCCTCATCCACGCGAGGACGGTCGTAGGTGTAGATGCCGTCGACCGGCAATGGGTTACCAGCAGTGGCGACGGTCCAGGGAAGGACTTCGACATGGTTGCCCAGCAGTTTCCGGATCGCGGCTGGCAAGGGTCCATCGGCAACGATCCGCACGTGACGTTGCGCGCGGTGATCTTCTCCGCGATGACCTGGTTCATGCGGCATTGTTGGCTATCAACTACGGCGACCTTTGGTTTGTGTGGCCACAACTTAATCTACGTTGTGATGATTACAATCCTGCCCGCGCCTGCCCACGGTCAGCAATTGGTTTTTGGAGCCAATCCGGCGCTGTTGGCAGATCGGTTGACAGGGAGTGCGATCAAACCCTTGTGTAATATTGTTGTGTTATATTTTCCAGATTTTGCACACCCTACTTGACCACGGCAGGCTCTATATTGGGGCCGGCACGCCGCGCTACAAGCCTGAATGATTGGCCAACCGTTCCATATCCTACCAATCCATATCCTACCAACCAGCGGAGCTTTGATTGCCATGAGATCGCGATGGATTCACCAGACGTTGTTGACGATTCTTGGGTTGTTCCTGGTCGCGCCACAAGGCTTGTTCGCCGCCGGCATCGAGGAGCAACTCGAACGCTACCTGGGCCGCTGGACCCGCGATCGGATCGGTATTGGGGGTGAAGTCGAAACGTGGATCAAGACCGTGGTTGCTGGCGCGGAACAACACGAGTTCATTGAGACCAATCAAGTTACCGGTGCCAACGGGAAGACGATGCGGCAATGGCAGGTGAAATTTCGCGTTGATCCAGTGGCCGGCAAATACATGCGTTTTCAAGCAGAGGGGATTCGCAGTAACCCGCCCAAAGAGGGGGAGCAGTGGCGACCCAATAGCCTGCAATATCTGTTGCAGGTCGATGGTAATTTCATTTACGAGGTGCATGATTTCGCGTACGGGGTGTTCCGTTGGCAACGCCTAGGGCCGGGTGCTGCCACGATAGATCCTCAGCGGCTGCACGCGTTGCGGGAACTGCTGGGGACGTTTCGCGGCGACTATGCCAATGCGGGCAGTGAGGCCTATGGGATTGCTCCTGCCGATGTGACGATTACATCGAGCGCGCAGTTGAGCGCCACTGGCTCGTTGATCACACAGAGCTGGACGTCAGTACCCAAAGGAAACAGTCCTGAAAAAGCGTTTGAAGCACATGTTGTCTACAGCTACGATCCTTCCAGCGGCCGCATCATCAAGCAGTACCAGACCTCGACAGGAGTCTCCGTCAAAGGCACTCTGATCTTGTGGCAAAACAGGAAATTGTTGTGGGAACGCAGCGGTGACACGCCGAGAGGGCCGATGTACGAGTTGTGTTTATACGACTTCTCGGCTGCCGGTACGTTCAAACATGTGATCTTGAAACGGACGCTGAACGGTAAAGTGGTAGATGTCAACGAGGATCCGATTGTTTTGCGGAGAGTCAAGTAAGTATCCCGCTGACATGATTCGACGCTTCCGTTTTGCAATCGCGTTTTTCACAGGCAGCTGCCGGAGCATCGACTTGCCCCTGCGGCCACTTGTATCGTGGACGGACCGCTGCTTTGGGACCGTTTGTAGAGACCGCTTGTAGAGACAAAGCCTAACGCGGTGCCTTACAATCACATGGTCGCCGGACGGCCGGAGCGTGCCCCTTGGTCGATCACCCGTTCCCACGGAGAACCGATATGACGTTCCGTTTAATGTTTCTACTGTTATTGGTTTGGCGACTGGCGCTCCCCCCGGTACGCGCTGAGGAGCCGATAACCCTCTGGGAGAGAGCGGCGGACGGGGCGGCGTTTTACGTGGCCCCCAGCGGAAATGACCAGCATCCAGGTTCTCTGGAGCAGCCCTTTCGGACCTTGTCGCGGGCCCGTGATGCGGTCCGCGCCATCAACCAGCAGGACCGTCAACCGGGTCCCATCGTGGTGATGTTACGTGGCGGTACGTATCAACCAGATCTCTCGGTCGTGTTTTCTGACCGTGATTCGGGATCGGCGGAGAGCCCGATTGTCTACATGGCGTATCCGGGTGAGCGGCCGGTGCTGAGTGGTGGTCGGGCAGCTGCAGACTGGCAGCCGCATAAGGGCCGGATCCTGGTGGCCGAATTGCCAAAGCAAGAGAACCAATACTATCGGTTTCGTACGCTTTTTCTGAATGGCCAGCGGCAGATCCGGGCTCGCCACCCCAATTTCGATCCCGCGCATCCCTGGGACGGGGGCTGGGCCTTCATCGCCGAGACCCTGCCCGTCGATTCGGCGACCCCCGCGACGCTCCGCTGGGAAGCGGGCGTGTTTTCCGGCGCCTGGGCCAATCCACAGCATGGTGAACTGTTCACGGTGCCAGGACTGGCCTGGATCAATGACTTCATGCCGATTGGCGTCACCGACCGCCAGCGTCGCACGATCACCGTCACCAGGACACACGTCCCACCCTGGAGCCGTCTGAAAAAGGGCAACCGGTTTCGCGTGGAGAATTTGTTGGAACATCTCGACCAGCCGGGTGAATGGTGTTTTAACCCTGATGCCAGGCGTCTCTACTTCTGGCCGCCGGGAGCCGGTGTGTCAGCAGGGCAGTCCGTCACCTTTCCGGTCCTGGACCGTTTGATTGAAGTCCGCTCGACTTCAGGGAAGCCGGTGCGGCACATCCATTTCCAGGGCCTGACGTTCACCCAGACGTTGACCGTCTATCCCAATCCGATTGCCAAACACCCCGGGTACATCGACTGCAATCGGCCGAATTCGGCGGGCTACGCGTTCTTGATGGAGAATGCCGAACATTGCCGCGTGCAGGGCTGCCGGTTTGACCAGGTGGGTGGCGATGCGATCCGGTTGCACGGTTACAACGCGTACCACCAGATCGTGCAAAACGAGATTGTCGGCGCGGGGGCCCAGGCGATCTGTCTGGCTGATCTGGACTTCTGGCCCTACGACTTCAAACCGATCTGGCGGGGCAACGACGCGCGCTTCCGGGCGATGTCCAGCCGTCTGCCCTGGGCGATCGGCAACGTGATCTCGGACAATCATATTCATCACTGTGGCCTTACCGATGGTTTTGGCGCTGCGATTCACTTCCATGGGATGAATTGCCGCGACAACGTCATCTCGCACAACCTGATTCACGACCAGCCGCATCACGCCATGTACTTTTCGATGGGATTCGGACGCAATTACATCGAGTACAACGATGTCCATACTTTGTGTTTGGTCATGGCGGACGCTGGCGGAGTCTATCACAACCGTTGGTGTATTTTGCCGGACGATCCGGTTCTCAACCGGCACAGCGTCGTGCGCTACAATCGCATTCGTGACGTCTACGGTGTGGCTCCTTATGGCCGTCAGGGGGACGACCCGGCAGCCACACCCAGCCATGAGCGCCTCGAGAAACCGCACTTTACCTGGGGGATCTACTACGACAACTCGCCGCGCCGCGCCCAGGTATACGGGAATCTAACGATCAATAACGTGTGGGGCGGGGTTTTTCTCGGCGGCGGTTATTCGCAGCCGGAAGATTGTCTGGTGGAAAATAACATTATGGTCGAAAGCAACACCTACCAGTTTGACGCTGCGGTCAGCGCTGGCGCGGCCGGCAATCGCTGGCGTCGTAACATCGTTTATTACAAATCTCCGACCGCTGCCTTGCTGCGGGCCCGCGACACCAATGGCATCGCTGAGTGCGATTACAACGTCTACTTTCCGGCCAGCGGTCAACCACTGAAATTGGTGGGCGTACCTGGCGAATCCTGGCAGCAGTGGCGCGAGATGGGATTTGATCAGCACTCGGTCGTGGCGGATCCTCTGTTCGTCGATCCCGCGGAGGGCGACTATCGATTGCAGGCCGGATCGCCGGCGCTGCAGCTGGGATTCGAGCAGCTCCCGTTTGACCGTATGGGACCGCGGGCGCCGGCGGGTCCTCGTCCTTGAATCATGGGAGCCCGGTGTACAGCGGCCGGCAACCGATCCGCCAGACGCTGCGGGATCCACAGGTGTGTCCTTGTGGGTTTCGCCAGGGTTTTCTCCTCAAGCAAAGTGAAAAAACAGACTGGGAGAACGAGAGCAAGCAAAACTTAGGAAAAGAAGAGAAGACTAATCTCGCTGGTTCACTGCGATGACCTGGCGCATCCCGTGTCATCACCGCACTACAGAGACGCGATAGGCCGAATTCAATGGCATTTTCCTTGTATATCCAATGCGACCGCGTTTGCGAAAGCCAAGGAGAAACTCGGAGAACCAAATCGTGCCCGCTTTTACCACAAACCGAGGGAAATCAAGACCTATTATTGGACGCGTTCCGACGGTGGCAGGTGTCCTCTGATACTCCGCGAATCGTCCGATGGGTTGCTGAATGTGTTTACCAGAGAAGCGGATACCGAAGAGATCGACATGATCGGCGGTGCCATGTAACCGTAAGGAACCGCCACTGCTGCTGCCATAGTGAAGTAAGATCCTGAACGGCGCGCCGTTTTCTTTGACGGGTGATCTGCCGACTGTCCTTGGGATTGGCGAGACACGTTCTCCCAACCCAAAACAGCCGTGTTTCAACTTGGCATGAACCGGTGCGCCTGCGTGGGCTTGGAGGGAAGCAACGGCTTCGCATCACCTGGACCGCGCAGTAGAATTCGCGGATGCCAAATATTTCCACGACGAACGGCATCAGTCAGACGCGCGGTCTGATCCTGGGAGTCGGCTTCTGTTTCGGCTTTACGGGCCTGATCTGGCTCGCCGGTGATCGGCTCGATGCGTTCCAGCTGCGTGCGGATCGTCCCATTCCGTTCTGGTATCCGTGGGTTTCTGCGGCACCCACGTTCTGGACACGGCTTTCGGTTTGGGGATGCTACGCGGCGCACCAGCTGACCCTCTGGTGGCTGATCTGGCGATCCCAGTCACAAGGTAGTGGCTACAGCAAGTCGCTCAGCCGAATCAATGTTCTCGCACTCGTGGCGAATGCCGGTTTCATCACGTTGCACTTTGTCCAGACCCATGTCTTCTACGACGGACTGGCTCTGGATGTTCCGGAGCAGAGTTCCCAATGGTCTGTGATTCTGCTACTGGTGATTGTACTGCTGATGGAGAATCAGCGGCGCGGCTTGTTCTTTGGTCGGAAGGTCGGTGGCCGAATGATGATAGAGTCGGCCCGGGCGCTGCGAAAATATCACGGTTACTATTTCGCGTGGGCTACGATCTACACATTCTGGTACCACCCCATGGTGAGCACACCGGGTCATCTGCTCGGCTTTCTCTACATGTTTTTACTGTTGTTGCAGGGCAGCCTGTTCTTCACACGGATGCATGTGAACCGCTGGTGGATGCTGACGCAGGAAGTGCTGGTCTTGATCCACGGGACTCTGGTGGCCCTCAGTAACGCTCCCGATTTCTGGCAGATGTTCTGCTTTGGCTTCGCCGGTTTGTTCATTGTCACGCAGATGCATGGACTCGGGCTGTCGGTCAGAGCCCGCTGGGGGTTTTTGTTGGTCTATGTTGTTTCTGTATCAGTTGTCTATTCCCAGGTCGGTATCGGTCAGATTCACCAGGTGACACTGATTCCATTAACCGAGTATGGAGTCGCCTTCGTGCTGGCGGCAATCGTCTGGGTTGTGATGAAACTCTGTGGCTATCCACGCGCAACCTCCAACGCCCCGGATCAAGCCATGGCGCCGCCCGAGCCCTGAGTGGGACGTTGTTTGACGGTGGGTGGGATGGTCTGGCGGGCCACCCGCCAGAGTCCAACGCAACGGTCGTGTTGTTCCCACAAAAAAACCGCAGCGAGAATGAACCCCGCTGCGGTCATGTCGTTGGCTGAGGAAGGATTATTTTTTTTCCGAGACGCCCCACGAGCGGTCGTGCACAATCACCCATTTCCCTCTTTTCTTCATCCACGTGCAGGAGTAACGGCCTCGGGTCGGGCGGGTGGGGTCGCTGTCGCCTGCGTTTTTCCAGACCCCGGTCCCGATGACAATCCGGCGCGAGAGCACCTTGCGTTCCACCCCGGTGATGGTTTGTTCGATTTCCGATTGTTTGCCAAAAAATTCTGCAAAGTGTTTTCGCATCGCTTTTCTACCCCGGCGATGAACGTCGTCTTCATAGATGACGTCGGCCTTCACGTCGTACAGTTTCGACAAGGCGACAGCATCATGCGCATTGAACGCCGCTTCCCATTGTCGCAAAGCAGCTTCTACCTCTGCGAGAATTTTCCCTTGGTCGATGTTACCACCCGGCTCGGATTTGGGCACCCGTTTGGCTTTGGAGACCCACGGTTTGCCATCGGTGATGTCCTCGTAATGGAGACTGTTCGCATCGGGCCAGGAGAGCGCGGCATCGGAGTCCCAGACCTTCCCGTCGAAAATACCACTGCCGTGCCCGCTCCATTTGTCGTCTGCGAACTTGTTGTAAACGGTCACGAAGTGGTCGCCACGGGACGTCTGGGCCTGGAACACAAAGTGCTTTTTCTCGGCATCCCAGAACCCGATTTGCGTCCCGGTGTAGCCTTCCGTCGTCAGGGAAAACAGCAGGCTGTTTTTCTGCTTGGCGTTGGCCCACCTGTAGGTGAATCTCTCCGAGGTCGTTTTTCCATCAAAATCGAGCTGACTCGACCAGCGGCCGATCAAATGCTGATCGATCTGCTTGCGGATGGTCTCGGGCATACCCTGGCCAGCTGCCGGACTCACCAGGCAGGCCATCACCAGCGCGGTCTGAAAAATCGCAAGAGCTTTCATGAGATTGATCTCCAGTCATGCTGAAACTACTTTTCCTGGGCATCCTGCCGACAAAATCCACAATCCATCAACATATCTGGATGCAACCCCCGCGCCTACAAGCCGTGGCGACTACGCGATGCGGCACCAATCGCAGACCAGGAGATCCGCACGCACACCAGTTCTGGCAGCGCTGCGGGCGCCAGGACAAAGGCATCTGCTGGGCGATGCGTTGTGAGTGTAACGGGTTACCAACTAGGCGGACTGCAGTTGGTACAGCCGCAGGTGGGCGTCGGCGTGCGCCACGGCGACGCGTTGGTGATCTGGCGAGATGCTCATGCCGCGGCCATCGTTCTTGAGCTGCAGCTTGAAGTGTTCGTCACTGGTATCGCCTTTCCAGAATCCCAGGGAACCGCCGCCACTGCCTCCGGACAAGCCGATCCAGAACCCGGCCGGGTGATGTGCCACACCCCACATAGTGCCCTTGATCTTGTCCTTGGGTTGCAGCACTCGATCGAGGGTTCCCTTGGAGAGATCCACCAGGGCGACCACCGCTTCACCGACGCCTGCGAAGGCATTGGTCACTTTTGAGATGCCGCTCAAGGCCAGTTGGGTACCGTCGCTGCGAATGGCGATATCGCGTGCTCCCCCGATATCGGCGCGGAAAGTGGTGTCATAGCCATGTAACGCTTCCACTCGCAAAAGTTCCCGCGCGGGCTTGCCATTTAACGACCAGGTCTTGACCACCCCTTTGTGGTCGCAGGAAACAAGCCCCTGGGAGTCGTGTTGGAAAACGACGTTGTAGACGTGCGTTTCGTGTCCGGAAAACTCCTGCACCATTTGACCGTCGCTGGCCTGCCAGACCTTGACCGCGCGGTCATTGCCGCACGTGGCCAGGTACTTGCCGTCCGGGCTGAGGGTCACGGCCCGCACCCAGCCCTGATGTGCCTCAATCGTGCGCAGCGGTTTCGGTTGGCTGGCCGCCGCTTCCCAGAAAATCAGTCGGCCATCGTAGCCACCACTATAGAGCGTTTTTCCATCAGTGGATGCGGCCAGTGTGCGGACCCAACTGTCATGTCCGGTGAATGCAGATGCCTGCCCGCTGCTGAGGTCGAAGCGGTGGATCAAGTGGTCTTCGGCACCGAAAAAGACGTACCGGGATAACGGATCCCAGAAGCACGTTGTCAGCGGACGATTGTGCTTGAATTCTTTGATCAGTTTGGTTTGTTTGGGGTCCATGGCGGCTGTCGCGCTTGTTGTCATACCAACAGCTCCGTAATGGCGTCTTTCGCTGGATCGGCGATCGGAAAACGCCGGTCTCCGACCTCGAAATCGCCTTTTGAGTCGACGCCTGCGGCTTGCAGAATCGTGTGGAAAATGTGGCCGTGGTCGACAACCCGTTCGACCACCTCGGTGCCATTCTTGTTTGTTTTGCCAACGACCGCACCGGGTTGGATTCCGGTGCCGCCCAACAGGACGCTCCAGGCCGTACCCCAGTGATCGCGACCGTACGTCTTGTTGATTTTCGGTGTCCGGCCAAACTCACTCATCACGCACACCAGTGTATTCTCCAGCATACCGCGTTCCGCCAGATCGGCGATCAGCAGTGAGAACGGCAGGTCGAACTCCCCCAGCTGCTCGATGTGAAAATTGAAGTTTTCGTGGTGCGTGTCGTAGTCGGCATGATTGACCTGAACGTAGGGAATGCCGTGTTCCAGCAAGCGACGAGCCAGCAAACAGTGTGTACCGAACAGGCTGGTTCCGTAGCGTTGCTGATCCTGCTTGGATTCTTTGCGAACGTCGAAGGCATCCCGCTGCGCGAGCAACTGCCGGGCCTGGTCGAAAGAGAAATTGTAGGCCGCCGTGTCGGCAGAGCGTCGTCGTCGTGCGGAACGGTTGTTGAATCGTTCGCGCAGGCGATTGCTCCGCTGGGCCGTTTGCGGATTTTTTTTCGCCGCTCCGAATTCCGGAGGCTTGGCATCGTAGATCGCCATGTTGGCGTAGCGCGGTCCCAGGTACGCCGGTTTGTGGAACTCCGATTCGACGTTGCGTTTGCCGGCCGTCTGGCGGACGAGAATGTGACTGGGAAGGGTAAAGCTGGAGGGTGTCAGCGCTTTGGCGGTGACCGCGCCCAGGTGAGGATAATCGGTGCCAGGAATTTCCTTGCGGCCGGTGGTCATTTCGACGACGCCGCGGGCGTGATTTCCGTTCTTGGTGTCCAGGCTGCGGACCACAGAAAGATGGTGCATTTGGCGAGCCGTATGTGGCAGCAGCTCGCAAATATGAGTTCCCGTGACAGACGTCGGAATCGTACGGAAAGGCCCGCCCGTGTCGGTATTGGGTTTGGGGTCCCACGTCTCTAGCTGGCTCACACCCCCATGCAGGAAGATGTTGAGGACTTGTTTGTGGCTCGCCTTGAATTGCTCGGCGATCGCGCTGGTGGTGAGCAGCTCACCCATCCCGGCTGCACCCAGAATCGACGATCCCAGAAAGGCGCGGCGATGTACGTCATGTTCGGCGGACCCGCAGGCGTAGGAGTGCTTCATGGCAACCCATCCGACTTGTGAAAGTGGTTTGGGGAGGTCAGTACAAACGTCTCCCCCAGCTACCCTATCATAGGCCGCTCGCCGGGCTGCAACAACGGCGGATGCCTCCGTTCGGTGCGGTCATGCCCCCCTCCGGGGCCATGCGATGCACGGTTTTTCTTGTGATTGTGTACAGCGCGTGGGCTGTGCCTCTGCCAGCTGCGGGGAGCGAGGGCCAGACGGGACAGGCTCCTGCCACCGGAGTCCGTCTATTGGGCCTGACCTCACTCCTCGGCTCCAGTCTCTATAGTGGTGATGTTTGAATATGCCGAAACATGGGGGCCGCACATGAAACGCATTCTATTCACTCTTGCTATTGTCTTGAGCCCACTTTGGGGTTCTTCCGGTCAGTCGGCATCGCCACTGCGGGAGACGATGGAGTCCTATGTAGAGAGTCGGGTCATTGCTGGCAGTGTGACCATCATTGCCAGCAAGGATCGTGTGCTCAGTTGCGAGGCGGTGGGACACGCGGACATCGCTACGCAGGAAGTCATGCGGCCCGACCATCTGTTCTGGATCGCCAGCATGACCAAGCCGCTGACCGCGGTGTGTGTGCTGCAGTTGCAGGATGAAGGGCTTTTGACGATTGATGATCCGGTCGCCAAATACCTGCCGGAGTTTCAGGGACAGTGGAAGATCAGTCAACGGGACAAGGGGCGCCTCCTGCTCACTCGGCCGCGCCGCGCTGTAACGATCCGTGACCTGCTGACCCACACATCGGGGCTGTCCGACACCGAGCGGCCCCGCAACGAGAGCACGCTTGCGGAACTCGTAGGACTTTATTCGAAAATGCCTTTGTATTTTGAACCCGGTAGCAAGTGGGCCTACAGTAATCCCGGCATCAATACGCTCGGCCGCATTGTCGAGGTTGTCAGTGGTCTACCCTTCCACGCGGCGCTGCAGCAGCGCGTGTTGGATCCATGCGCTATGAAGGATACCACCTTGTGGCCCACTCCAGCGCAGGCGAAGCATCTGGCGACAGCCTATCGCCGCGACAACGAGGGAAACCTCGCAGAAACGGACAATGCTTTTCTTCCCGGCGGGATCAGCAACCGTAAACGCACACCGGTGCCCGGGGGTGGATTGTACTCAACTGCCAAAGACGTGACCGCGTTCTATCAGATGATGCTCAATGGCGGTATGTCGCATGGGGTCCAGGTACTCAAGAAAGAGACCGTATCGCGGATGACGCGGATGCAGACGGAGGACTTCAAGAAAATCGCCTGGCAGCCTGCGCAACCGCCCGATCGATTTGTGGATCCTTCGTTTTTCTTGAATGGGATGAGTTGGGGACTGGGTTTTCAGGTTGTCAAAGAGCCTCGCGGCGTGATGACGCCCCTTTCTGCGGGAACGTTTGGCCATGGTGGTGCTTACGGCACTCAAAGTTGGGCTGACCCGAAGCGCGGCGTGGTTATGGTGTTGATGATCCAGCGGGCCGATTTTTCTACCGGTGACAATGCACCGGTGCATCGAGGTTTTCAGGAAGCAGCGCAGCAACAGATCCGATTCTTGCGTGATCGATAATCGCGGGTATCACGATCACGTGGACCGCAAGCGAACCGACGGTTTGAACCGAATCGCCGTGGCGTGAGTCTTCCTGGCGCCCGTTGTTGCACGCCCCAATGCGCCCATTCGGTTCCAGGAGTAGTGGATTCCAGGAGCCGGATGGCTCTGGATACGCATATGATCGCAGATCGTTTATGCGTATCATATTGGCATATGCTTATGCGTCTGTGCCGCACTCTCCCAGTTGCTGCCTGGTCTTGGCACGACCTGTCTCCCCGGAGTTCTTTCGAGATGAGCAACCAGTACTTCGTACAACGGGCCGGAAAAATTTCCGGTCCCGCGAAATCGGAACTCCTGCAACAGTATGCTGCCAACGGAAAATTGCGGCCGACGGATGAAGTTGCCCTTTCTCGGCAGGGACCCTGGCACGTGATCAGTAAGGTGCCCTTGCTGGCACAACACCTGCCCGCTCCCGACCCTCTGGCGGACTCGCCTGGCGATCCCCTGGCTGCCGCCAGCCTGATGGCCTTGGATGCCACATCTCCACCGCCTGCCTCTAGGGCCCCAGCAAAGACTGCCAAACCGGCTGCCCAGCGCGTGACTGGCATGGCACGGCAGCTGGCAGGCCTGGTCGTGCTGGTGGGCCTGCTGGCGGTGGCCGCGTTCCTCTTCTTGCGGAGTGACCCGGAAGCGGAATTGAAAGCACTGGGGGCGAACATTGTGCGCAACCAGCAGGATGACATCGTCGTGGTGACGATGTCAGGACAACACGACTCAGCAGCGCGCGAGAAGATGACCGACGCGGGACTGGTTCATCTGAAAAATCTGGACAGGTTAGAACGTCTGCACATCATGTATCTCCCGATTACAGACTCCGGCCTGACCCATATCAAGGGTCTGAGCGAGTTGGAAATTCTCAAGCTTGAGCAGATCAACATCACCGACGCGGGATTGGTACACCTGCACGGCTTGACCCAATTGCAAGAGGTCACGATCAGGAATACCCAAGTGACCACCGCGGGCCTTGAGAATTTGAGATCCGCGTTGCCAAACTGCAATATTGTCGTCGGCGACGCAACCGCTAGCGCTACAGCACCGGTTTCCATTTCTCCGGAACCGGATCGGGAAATCAAGGGATTCGCTGGCGGCGCAAACGCAACAGCCCGCGCTACAGCGCCGGCTTCCGCAGCCAGTGCCAGAGCGTCGGACACCGGTCGCGAGCTCTCTCAGGAAGTGTCTGCCATTTCGCTGGAACCGGATTTGGAAATCAAGGGATTCGCCGGCCGCGTCAACAACGTCGTCTGGAGCCCGGACAGTACTCGGGTGGCGGCCGCGACCGGCGGGGCGAAGCCAGGGAAAGCCAGTTCGTCCATCATCCACGTGTGGAACGCGGCCACTGGCGAAGAAGAACTGGTTGTTTCTCTACCAAAGACCTGGATGAGTGGCATCAGTTGGAGCGCCGATGGGTCGCACCTTGCTGTCAAGGCGGGCGGGGCGATCTCATTTACAGAGGTGGAGGAGGGAGAGCAGAGCCCGGGTAAACTACAGGTGATCGACGTCAAAACGGGGAAGGCTCGGATTTCAGTGGAGTTGGACAGCGAACAGGGAAGCTGGGATCGCGAAGTCCTCCAGTGGAGTCCCGCTGGCACATCGATTGCCGGCCTGGCAGGGGATGCAATCATGGTCTGGTCAGCGGAGACAGGTCAGCCATTGCAAGCACTCAGTTACGCCGACTTCGACCGTGGTCCTGTCGATGTGAGCTGGCGTCCCGATGGCAAGCTGCTGGCCGTTGGTTGTCATGGTGGGTTCGTCGACCTGTGGGACGTGGCCACGGCCAGGATCGTGAAATCGCTTGATTACAGTTCACTCAAGATCGGCAACCAATCTTTCAAACTAGGCATTTTGATGACCAGTCAGAAGAGTGTTCAATGGAGTTCTGACGGAAATTTCATCGCCAGTGCCAGTATCAGTGACGTGCAGATTTGGAATGCCCGAACTCGCACCGCCAGGGGAACGTTTCGGGAGGGTGCGAGCTGCCTGGCCTGGTCCCCCGATGGAACACAATTGGCGGGGGCCAAGGATGAAGAGATCAACCTTTGGAATGTGCAGGCAGCCGAACCTGGCAAGTCCTTTACAGCGCATTCCGGCGATGTCGTCAGTCTGGCTTGGAGCCCTGACGGCCGGCGCATCGTCAGTGCCGGTAAAGTACGGGGACGCCTTTTTGAGGAAGAGAAGTCGACGCTGAAAATATGGTCCGTTGCGACCGATTGACCTGCACCCCCTGTACCTGGCAAGAATGATAGCCAGAGGATGCTAAACAGGGCTGCGTCCGAGTGACCGCCAGTTGTCCACCCCATAGCAAAAGAGACTTAGATGACCACGGCAGGGGAGTTGCCTGACGAGCCCGACTCCACAGCAGCGGTGGACCAGCTACCGCGCGACTGCGATCCCGTGATCAGCGAACTGCGCGCCCGGAAACGACGCCAGTTACTGTGGATGCTGGTCGTGGCTATTGTCCTGGGACTGTTGTCAGGCCTGACCGGTATCGGCGAGACCGATGCGCGACTCATGCAATTCGTCGCCACGCTGGCCTTTGCCTGCCCGCTCTTCCAGTGGTGCGAGCTGGACCGCTTGGAGCTGGGGAACCAGCGCTGGCGCGGCTTCGGGCTGCTGCTGATTCTATTCCCCGGGCCGATTATGATCTTGCCGATTTACTTGCTGGTGACGCGCGGGCGACGGGGTATCCTCGCGGTGGTGATTGCTGCGGCAGTTTACTGCGGGTTGCTGGTAGCGAGTGGCCTGGCGGAAATGACAGGAATGCTGTTGAGCGGAAGATCGAATCCCTGAGTGCGAAACCGTTTTGCCTGGCGCGCGGGACTGGCGCGAGTAGATCGGCAAGCGGATCCAGCGGACAGCGGCCGCACGACCTGGCAACTAGCGCTGCAAACCGTTCCAGCGTCTCTGCAGGCGATCCAGCAGGTCGCTGCGGCGCGTCAATAGGACCAGTCGCCCGACCTCCAGCGCACCGGTGTTAAAGCGGGCCGTCGGGCCGGCCTGTGTGACGGCGATCGCCTGAGGGCCGTCTGCTTCGATCGAGACGGCCGAGGCGACGGTAAAACCGGCCGGGAGGATTAATTCCACTGGCGTCTGCGCCAGCGGGGTCGAGGTGAATCCGGCCGGCGCAGAGCGGTATTGCCGGTTGATCATCACCACCAGCAGGGCGTCGGTGCCGGCAGCTACCGTCTTGACCCACAGCTTGTCCGGTGTCCTGGCCGACAAGTCCACGGGGAAGCCGACCCCGATCCAGGGCGCCAGCAGTTGCAGCTGGCGGTTGAGAATGGCGATCTCGGCCCAGGTGTCGGCGACCCATTGGCAGCCGGCTTCCTTATTCGCGTTGTACCAGTAGTAGCAGATGCCGTGGGCCCCGGCGGCCACGGAGGCGTACACGGCGATCCGCTCCTCGCCCGGCCGAGGCGGACGGGCGCCGCCGTCGGGGCTGGCGCTGACAACGATGTTCATCGGCTTGGGCATGAAGCCCGCGCGGGCCGCTTGGGTGTCGCCGTACATGTAAGTCAGCGGGTCCCAGGGCGCTTGTTTGGCGTGTGCCGCCAGCGGATAGTAGATGTCCGCCTGCACGACGTCCGGCAATTGACCGTAGGTGGGATAGTTCTGGGGTCGGAAGGTCTTGTCGACGACCAGGGTGGTTGGATGAACCGGGTCGGCGGCGCGGAGCGTGGCGGCCAGCTGGACCAACCGCTGGGCATGCAGACCGAGTCGTAGCGGTGCCGCGATGCCGTGATGTTCTCCGTCGAACCAGTCGTTGACGTCCGGCTCGTCGAAGAGCCAGTAGGCCAGCGTCTGTCTGTCGGGCCTGGCCAGTTCGCGGATCTCCTCTTTGGTCTGTCCTGCATGATGGTGATTGGGTTGCAGCCGGATCCGATAGTGGTCGGCCATCGCCTGCCACCAATCCTGGCTGATCTGCCGCCAGGATTCGGTCCCCCCGGGTGAGATCCAGCTATCGATGTAGTGTTCGTAAAACTCCTGGAAACCTTTTTCGATATAGGGCCGGGGGCCACCAAAATTGGCACCGAACATCATCACGGCGAAACCGTTGCTAGCGCGGAGACTGCAAACGCGTTGCTCGCCCGTACTCAGGCGGCAGTCGACGAGGTGGAAGCTGCCCTCCCGCCACGTATTTTGCAGTGGCACGACCAGGGGGATCACACCGGTCTGCTGGTAGCCGGCGAGCCGCTGGCTGGCGGCGGTGACCTCGTGGCCATCGACCTTGAGCGATGCCACCGAGACGGGGTTTTGTGGCGAGGCCCGGGGAACCAATAGGTAGACATAAAGCCGATCGCGCGCAGCATTCAGCGTGGCCAATCCAATGTGCGTTTGCTCCATAAGGCTGTGCGGCTGCACGTCTGGTGTCGTCTGCACGGTCAGGTCGATCTGCCGGCCGCTGGCTGTCGACAGCTGGACCTGGAGTGGCCGGCGGTGCCACTGGCGCAGCCGTACGAGGATCTCCGTCCAGTTGATCCCATCGGTCGATGGTGACG
>MDTE01050234.1_pt1 | contig 30145 bp, 20 predicted proteins | sample 811231 | NCBI WGS metagenome assembly MDTE01 (sample SAMN05326651, study PRJNA326480) | marine metagenome | isolation source: seawater | place: Indian Ocean: Red Sea | collected 2010 | reverse complement strand
CAAAGAAACCCGGCCGCCGCGCACAGCCGACCAAGAGCACAAAGAAACCCGGCCGCCACGCACAGCCAGCCAAAAGCACAAAGAAACCAGGTCGCCGCGCACAGCCAGCCAAAAGCACAAAGAAACCAGGCCGTCGGCCTCAAACCCACAAGCACGCGCAATCACAAGTTTCCGCGAGCCAACACCAAAGTACACCGCACGAACCAATCCTGCCCCCTTCAATTGCCTACAAGGTCACGGCAAGTCATGAGGAAGTCACACTTGACTTCGCGCATACAGGATTCCAATGGCCACAGCCAGAGGGGCCTGGAACAGCAGTCACGATTACTTACAGCTTCAGTAATCTTCTCAACGGTGAACTGAGCGGACTCTCAGCGGAAAACGCAAAACGTGCAGTTGAAGAAGCGCTCACATTATGGTCTGAAGTCGCGCCCATCCATTTTGTTGAAATGGTCGATGACGGACCATTGCCAACGGGAGAAGAACTCACTTACCGAGCATTGGACCGGCCACAAATTCGCTTTGGCCACCATCCAATCGACGGTGACACTGGGAACGCCCTGGCACACGCCTATCTTCCCTTCTCCACTAGTGAAGGCCTCGCCGGCGATATTCACTTCGACCGAAATGACTCCTGGAATTGGGATGGTGGAGGATTGTTTTTGGAAACGGCACTGCATGAAATAGGCCATGCATTGGGCCTCGACCATAACATCGAAAACGATGCGATTATGAATCCTGTCATCCAGAATCGTTTCGACGGATTAGGAACAGGATACCTTCTCGAAGACGACATCGCCGGAATCCGCAACCTGTACGGAGACGGAAGTGGATCTGTTGCCACGCTCCCCCCCCCTTCCGACACACCTCCAGGCGAAGAGCCTGATAGAGAAAGCAGCACTCAACCCCCTCCCTCCGAACAGGATACCTTCGGAGTTCTGGCAACTGTGGATTCCAAGAGTCAAACGCTATCTATCTCAGGCGATCACGAGTCCAATTCAATCATGGTAATTTCAGTACCTTGGTTCGTAGCAGTGATCGGCACCGCGGATACGCCTGTAAATAACCAACCTGGAGCAGTCTTCTTCTTCTCACCGCGTGGCTCCATTACTTGTGATCTTGGATCGGGAGATGACACGCTAACCTGCTTTCGGCTCAAATCCAGGCTGTTGGAATGTGAACTCGGTGCTGGCGATGACACAATGAACCTGTTGTTTTGCTCAGTTCGAAAAGTGCTGGCAAATGGCGCAACGGGTACTGACGCACTGCGACGTTTCGCGAGCCCAATTAAAGACTATAGTCACGTCGGTTTTGAACAGGTCAAATAGAAAAGTAGATCGATTGGCATTCTGCGTTATTCACACATGCATTTGACGCGGCAAACGCGACCAGAAGTGCAGCGTACCGTTTCCTCTCTGCCGCTATCGTTGGCGCTTTGGAGGCCATGATATTTACCGCCCAGCAGCAGTACTTACCAGCGACTCTGAGACCAGCTTTGCCCGCTATCGACTGATAATTCCTCAGCCCATGCACCATTTACGCCAGTACCTTGCCATGTCTATCCTGGTCCTGTGCTGCGCACATCTCGACGCCAACGAACCTGAACCTGCAAACCCTAACTTTCGCTTCGGTAATGCGACCAAACATCTGTATAAAAGTACTGGCAGTGCACGACTCCATCTGCATTGCTTTTTTCCGCCCAACCATCGAAGTTCTGACAAACGCGCCGCTATCGTATTCTTTTTTGGTGGTAGCTGGATCAACGGAACCCCACAACAATTTGTGCCCCATTGTCGACACCTTGCATCGCGTGGAATGGTGGGAATCACCGCGGAATACCGTGTCAAATCAAGGCACGGCACGTCTCCTTTTGAATGCGTACAAGATGGCAAATCCGCAATTCGGTGGTTGCGCCGTCAGGCAACGCACTTGGGGATTGACCAGGGGCGCATTGCGGCAGGCGGAGGATCTGCTGGAGGCCACGTCGCGGCGGTGGCAGGCAACGTTCGCGGACTTGAAGATCCAAACGAAGACACCTCTATCTCATCACAACCCGACGCGTTAGTGCTATTCAACCCCGTTTACGATAATGGTCCCGGCGGTTACGGACACCGCCAGATGCAAGACCGGTGGCGCGATATATCTCCATTGCACAACATTCGCCGTGGTGCACCGCCAACGGTCGTTTTTCTGGGTACAAAGGACCAACTTATCCCCGTAAGCACCGCCGAAAAGTACAAGACCTTAATGGTGAAAGCAGGGAGCCGTTGCGATCTGCATCTCTACGAAAACCAAACACACGGGTTCTTCAATTGGGGACGGAAGAACGGTCGATATGCGGAAACATTAATGGCCATGGACGAGTTTCTGGTTTCGCTGGGGTGGTTAGCCAGTACAGAACACTCGGAGTGATCTCATGAACCACCTCATCTGGAAACTGGCTGTCGCCCTGGCGATCAGCCTCTTGATGCCTTGGGAAACTGTGACTGGCCAACCACAAGGCAATGCGCGCAAGCGAGCCAAAGCCCTCTTCACTCGTTGGGATAAGAACCGCGACGGCAAATTGGTGCCAGCTGAGTTACCTGAAGCCGCGCGTCACAACTTCCGCCAAGCTGACAAGAACCAGAACGGTGCGATATCACTCCGCGAGCACACCGAGTACCTGACCCGTAACCCCGCAAGGAGTCAGCGGAGAGACAAGTTTCAGCAGAAAATTGTGATTCAGCGAAACATTCCCTACGCGGATACACAAAACCCTCGTCAAATGCTTGATCTGATTTTGCCACGTCAGCGCAACGCAAACCAGCAACCCCTGCCGGTCATTGTCTGGATTCATGGGGGAGCTTGGCTGGGGGGTTCCAAGGATAATGGTGCACAGAGGATCGGCTCCTTTGTCTCAACAGGGCAGTTCGCTGGCGTTGCGGTCGGCTATCGTCTAAGCCATGAAGCGAAATGGCCTGCACAAATTCTCGATTGCAAGGCAGCCATACGGTGGATTCGTGGCAACGCAAAAAAATACCACCTCGATGCAACGAACATCGCAGTTTATGGCACTTCAGCAGGCGGCCATCTCAGTGCAATGTTGGGAGTCTCGGTAGACAATCCACAGCTGGAAGGGAAGCTCGGAAAATACACGCATCACACCAGCCGAGTTTCCTGTGTCATTGATTTTTTCGGACCAACAGCTTTATTGATGATGGACGACCACCCGGGATCAATTACACACAACGCGCCGGATTCTCCCGAAAGCCGATTGATTGGCAAACCGATCCAGCAAGCTCTTGAACTAAGCCGCCAGGCCTCGCCGGTCGCGCACGTCAGTCAGGGTGATGCACCGCATCTGATTGTTCACGGAACACTTGATCAGCTGGTACCCTTTCATCAATCAACCTTGTTTCATACGGCCCTGAAGCAAGCAGGAGTCCCGTCAACGTTGATCACCGTCCGTGGAGGTCAACACGGTGTAAGCGGACGATTTCTGAATAAACGGATCAAGCAATTCTTGCAGCGGCATCTTTACGGTGATGCAATTATTCTTCAAGACGAAGTGCTGGATTCCAAACATCTCCAACACAACCGTTAGCGGCCTCGTTGCCACCAGCTGTCAGACTAATAGTGACCCACCACTTCTGTATTGACGAGAAGTAAAACCTGGGATGCGCAGATTGCGCCCAATCCGAGGGGAGGGAAACGGTAAAACGTTCAGTGTGCAACTGCCGAGGCAGCCCGATCCTGAAACGCCGCTGACAATTCACCCGAAACGCTTCCTGAACAACGCAAAGGTTGGATCACCCGGCATATTGGGAAGTTCAACTGGGGCATTCCAGTCAGCAGGAACGTCCTCCAACCGGACTGGACGCCCGTCCTCGACTAGAACGCTTCTCCATCCGGCCATAAATGCCTGGTTCTTGCGAAGAATTTGATCATAAGTTTGCGGCATGTTCCCGGTACGGATCATACGTTCGAATGCCCAAATTGCGGGAGCCCAAAACTCTGTTTTGTCATAGGGATCTCCCGTTCCTGTCGTCAATGTAAAATCACGACCGTGATTCTCTTTCTCAGTATGAATGTGTAGAGCGCCGATACCAAAACCGCCGGAATGAAGGGTACCGTAAAAGGGACGGCCCTGCTTATCGTGATGTTCGTAGGTCAGCAGACTCGGCGCCGCGTGCCAGTGACGAGCTCGGAATGCAACCGATTGAATCGGATTTCCCGCGTCAGCCACAGCGCGACAAACCATGTAGAGCCCATGAATTCCGTGTGTCGGATAGTCCTCAGCACCAACAGCAGCGTGGTATCCAACAACATGTGAAGACTCTACAAATTGACGCGCCTGTGAAACCACGTCATTGTGTCCAAGTGCCGAAGGAACCAGAAGGCTCGCTTTGTGGCGTTGTGCCAACTCGATCAAACGACGTGCCTTACCGACAGAGTTGGCAAATGGGCGATTCACCAGATTCGGTAGTCCCGCCTCCAGATATGGCTCATGCAACAGATGATTGTGGGAATGGTTGTAGTAGCCGCCTGAAATCACTGCATCTACCTTTCCGAGCATACCATCAAATTCGGGAACTGCGGTACAGCCGTACCCGTTGGCAAAACTACGTGCCCTGTCCGGATCGATATCCCAGCAATGCGTAATACGCATTCCCGTATATGGAATCTCACCAGTGTCGGGTCGCGCATTGATCAAAGCACCCCACTTCGCCGCCAGATGTGAATAAGCGCCCACATTCAGGGCACCGATCCGAATCGTGCCTGTCACTTCAGGAGTCGCCTCGGTCGACTCTTGTCCAAGCGCTGCGGCACCGCCCCAAAAGGCTCCCGCCGTGGGTGCCTGACGAAGAAAACGCCGTCGAGAAACCTGACTTGTCACGGCCATAACCATCTCTCCTCTAGTTCATTGGAACCGCACGATTCGACGACAACACCATTCACTTCAGTCGCGAAACGGTGAACCCTTCGCTGCAACCGCGCACGGAACCGGTGTTTTGCAGTCGCCACAACGATATACCACGACACGTAAGATCGCTGCCCCCCCGCAACAAGCTCCCGACTCACAATCTCCGTCCGGTAATCGCATCAAACCAGTGACCTCGTCGCGCGGAGAAACACACCTCGATCATCTCACCTGTCCGACAGACATGCCGGGCATCCAGTCTCGCCATGATTACATTTCCTCCGCAGTCCAGCTCAACAAGAATGTCCGATCCCAACAGCTGGACTACCAACACCTCACACGACACGCTTATCTGAGCCGCCAGGGGTTCTACCTCCGCACTCAAGTGCAAGTCTTCAGGACGAATACCTAAATGAATCGGTTGATCAACACGTGTTCGACAGGCCTGCTGGCAGTCGTCCGGAATTGGAAAACGCAAAGAACCCGATACAAATTCCAGCCCTGAGGCCACTCGGGTAATTTGCCCTGGAATAATGTTCATCGGGGGACTTCCAATAAACTCACCTACAAACTGATTCGCAGGCGTTTCATAAACAACACGTGGTGTGTCAACCTGCTGGATCTTTCCCTCCCGCATCACGACCAAACGGTCTCCCATCGTCATCGCTTCTACCTGATCGTGCGTTACATAGATCATCGTCGCGCTCAAATGACGATGCAGCTTGACCAGCTCAGACCTCATCGCGACTCGCAACCGGGCATCAAGGTTGCTCAATGGCTCATCGAGCAGGAACACCTCTGGGTCCCGGACAATAGCCCGCCCCAGCGCAACGCGTTGGCGTTGACCACCCGATAGCTGAACCGGACGGCGCGTGAGAAGATCCTCAATCCCCAAGGTCTGCGCGGTATTACGTACACGCTGGTCAATTTCCTCTCGGGACACCTTGCGCATCTGCAAACCAAAAGCCATGTTGCGAAACACATTCATATGCGGGTAGAGCGCGTAGTTCTGAAATACCATGGCGATATTTCGATCCTTCGCAGCCACACGATTGACCAACCGGTTTCCAATGGTAATCTCACCCGACGTCACATCCGCCAATCCTGCGATCATGCGCAACATCGTTGACTTCCCACATCCCGACGGACCGACAAGAACTAACAGTTCCTGGTCCTGCACCTCCAAATCAACAGAGTCGACAGCGACGACGTCTGCAAAGTGTTTCGTCAATGATTTCAGCAACACTCGTGACATGATTGTTACCATAGCTGCTTGCGAATCCGACAACAACTCGCTGCGCCATCAAGGAACAGGCTCGTTACATATGCCCAGACGCAGTAAGTGTTGATTGCTTGCCGTTCTTTGGCAAAGCACTCCACAGGCTCGCTCCCTACTGGCAATCACAACTGGAAATGAGCAGGTTTAGCAAGCCTGCCATTGTGCTTTCTGATGTGCGACTCACTCTGCCGTCGACATTTGGGCACCGACCGAAGAACGCGTGCCGGGATGCATTCACTGCACTCGAGTCGCCCCACAACAGCGAAACGCACGACACCACCAGGAAAGTGTATTACTCGAACACGTATTGACGACCTGTCTCTACCATTTCAATGGCATCGCCCAAAGCGGCTTGGAGTTCATCCCGCACTTCATCAAGCAAGTTGGGCTTTGTGTGATTGATGATGATACGCGGCATGCTTCCTTTCCAATCGTGGGCAAACCGCTCGATATCACGAGGAATCATATGCTTGCTTTTCTCGGCGAGCCATTGCATCCGATTAGGAAAGGTGCATTCAAGAAACAAGCCCGTCAGATGTGGCAGACGTTCCAACGTCTGCACCCAGGACAAACTGTACTCGGTATCAGAAATAAATCCGACCACGGCCGTAGAATCAGCCAACAGGAAACCATAAGCAGGAACTGTATGGCTCAATGTCAATGCCGTGATCTCGACCTGATGACAGGTGCGCGAAGAGCCCTCACGAATTGGCTCAAATCGGCAAAACCGAACCCCTTCCTCCCGCTCGATACGCAACAGGTCAGGCCAAATCAGGTCATTGAAAAAATGGGTCTGTAACGCATCGATGCATGCCTCATGTGCATAAATCGTCGGCAAAACCTCACTCGCCGGACTGCGTTGTTCCAGAAAAAAAGGAAGCGACGTCACGTGGTCCATGTGGCAGTGCGACAGAAATATATCTGACACTCTATCCTGCTCCACCGCCGGCACCATTGTACCTAGCGAGCCCGCATCAATAGCAACGCATTGATTGACAATATATGTCGATAGCAATTGCCCTTCTTTTGTCACAGCATCGCCGGAACGAATCACATCGACATCCATAGATCAACTCTCACGGTGTGTGACCTGTCATAGTACGCGCAACTGTAAAGTACGCACCCTATTTCTTGCTGAGTTGTATTGCGCCCTGCCAACCGTCAGGTGGCCGAGACCCAAATTGCGAGACGTGATCAAACAAGAACCTCGATGGACTGTCTTTATCCACCCATGGCTGCAGCCTTTGACGCACCTCCTGCCATGCACCTTCCTTGAAGGACCCCAAGGCTTGCTGATAACCTTCAATCACCTCGGGCTCCGCTGACATACTCTCGTCCTCTGGAGTCACTAACGTGAATACATCGATGACATCTTCCATGCCAGCCGGTTGCAGAGTGGCAAGCTGTCGAACTGGCTTATCGGAAAACATCTCTGCCCCAGCGAGCTGCTCGGCGGTTTGCTTGTCGAAGCACATTTTACATCCGAATAACTTAGTAATCCCTTCAAGGCGGGCCCCCTGATTCACAATAGGCCCAAAGACTCCAATCTTCGCCTGGTGCTTTGTACCAATTTGCCCCGCCAAACCAATTCCCGTGGCAATCCCAATTCCCAAGCTCAACCCGGCGAATCTTTGCTGCTTAGAAGCGGCTGTCGCATTGGAGAAGTCCTTCAGAATCGACAACGCTGCCACGACGGCAGACATTCCTGGCGCTGTATCGCCAATCGGCCAACCCCAGAAACCTAACGCCGCATCACCTTGGAAATCTGCAATCGCACCATCCGCATCAATAATGCCACGAGTCATCACCCCTAGAGCGTCCCGGATTCTCTTGTAGAGTGACATCAGATCGTCTTGATATTCCTCACTAATCCGCGAGAACCCTCGCAAATCGCAAAACAGCACGGCAAGCAGCGACTCACATGGATCGAGCGCAACACCATCAGTCGAAAGAACTTTTTCGGCGATACTTGGCGACAAAAAACTAGACAACGCGGACTTTCGCTCATGGAACGCATTTGCCGTTGTGATCGATCGCAAGAACTCACCAACAAGCTCAATGAAACGACAATTTGAAGCAAGTTGCTCTTGCTGTTCTATCATTCCGGGTCCCGAAATATAGATGCACCAGCAAACCTCTGCTGCCTGGACAGGCACTGCAATTGCCCACCCCAGACCATCGGTGATAGTCGCCTGAAGTCCTGCCTGATCTGACATATCCCAGCTGTGCACTGTAGTCTGACCCGACTTCAGCGCCGCGGCTGTCACACGTTTGCTAGGGCGGAACTCGCTCGTCAGTGTGGCTCGCACATCAAAAGAAAAATGGATCGGAACATAATCACCCCAGGGAGAACCTTCGTTATCGTCACTCGCCTTCTTGTGAAACTCCATGACTGCCGCCGCATCGGCACTCGGCTGTGTCTGCAGCAGCAACTCTGCCAGACGTTCGGCTAATTCCAGCCCTCCTTTGGCAGATTCCACAAGTGCCGGAATCTTGGCTAGTGCCGTCAGTTGTTTTTCTGGAGCATCGGGAGCAGCCGCTCGCAGCTGCCGCGCCGTAAACGTGATTTGGCTCGCCAGCTGAGGTTCTTCCTCATTCTCCCCTTGGCCACCAAACATTTCTGAATGCAACGCTTGGCGCATGAGCGAAAACCGCGTTGCTCCGATCTCAAATTCATCCGTCGAGGAAAGTGTCAACTCTCTTACAACTGAGCCCTGGAACACAATCGAATTTCGCGCATTGGGATTACAGCGAATGGTAACCGAATCACGGTCAGACAATATGGTCCCATGGTGCCGCGAAATGGCACCATCCCATCTGAGGGCAAGCTCGTTGTCAGGAGATCGTCCAAAGCTGACTGCCTTGCCGACAACCGGACGAGTCTTCGTAACATTACTTCCAGTACCGTCTTTGGCGACAAGTATAAAACTACTGTGCTCCATAACCTCCCGCCAATTCACTCACAAGTTGAACTGTGGTTTCCCAGCTGAGTCGTGGACGCTTTACTGGCATCAGCTACCAATCACCAGGGCACACGAACAGACAGCTTACAACATACCACATACACCGGCGTCCACGACTCGCAGTCGATTGGCGGTGCTACCTCTCCAGTGATGCCTGAATTCCGTCAACACTCGACAGCAGTGCAACCGACGAAATAGACCGACACTCTGAGACACTCACTGCAGACATGCCCCGCTGGGCCTAGAGCGTCTGGCTTAGCGCCTTGATCTCCCGATTGAGAATCCGGTCGTTATTGGAATAGTCCATGGGCACATCAATGACGTGCACTCCGTTGACATGATTACATTCCTTTACCAGTGGTAACAAGTCTTCGGTGCGATCAACGCGGTGCCCTTTTGCACCATAGCTGTCTGCGTATGCAACAAAATCCGGATTTCCATAGTCGAGTCCAAAATGCTCAAATCCCATTTTCGCTTGTTTCCACTTGATCATCCCGTACGCATCGTCGCGGAGGATCAGGATGGTCAAGTCCATGTTCAAACGCACCGCTGTCTCCAGCTCCTGTGAGTTCATCATGAAACCTCCGTCACCACAGACAGCGATCACTTCGCGTTCAGGAAAAATCAGCTTGGATGCCATCGCTGCCGGCAAACCCGCACCCATTGTCGCAAGTGCATTGTCGAGGAGTACCGTATTTGGTTCATGCGCCGGATAATTTCGAGCAAACCAGATTTTATACACACCGTTATCTAGCGAAAGAATTCCGTCAGAAGGCATCGCAGCACGCACATCGGCAACTAATCTCTGGGGCAGTATCGGGAAATCCGTCGACTCCGCATCTTGCTTGATGTGGTTGTCGACATGCTGTTTCACTTTCGTGAAGAACGAAAAATCCCACTTCTGTTGTGGCGCAACTGCCTCGTTGATTCGCCAGATACTGTTGGCAATATCACCCACCACCTCTACCTGCGGAAAATACACCGGGTCTACCTTGGCGGAAAAAAAGTTAACGTGAATGACTTGCACGCCCCCATCGCGCATAAAGAACGGCGGCTTTTCTATGACATCGTGACCGACATTGATAATCAGATCGGCGTGATCAGTCGCACGGTGAATGAAGTCCCCGGTCGACAACGCAGCGTTACCAAGAAATGACTCATCACGTTCATCGACGACACCTTTACCCATTTGTGTCGTCACAACGGGTATCTTGGTATTCGCGACAAATTGCCTCAGCATGCGGCTCGTCAACTTACGATTCGCCGCTGCTCCAATCACCAACAGCGGCCGCTCCGCTCGTTCAATCATCTCGACAGCACGTTGAAGTGACTTCAGTTCCGCCACCGGCCGTCGCACCATACTCTTGGTGAGTAATGGCGCGTCGCTGTCCTCCGCGGCAATATCTTCCGGCAGTTCAAGGTGGACCGCACCTGGCCGCTCCTCTTCGCCAATGCGAAATGCCTCTCGAACCCGAGAGGGAATATTATCCGCACCCGTTAACTGCTCAGTAAATTTCGTGATCGGCTGCATCATATCGACGACATTGATGATCTGGAATTGGCCCTGCTTACTCTGCTTGATTGGCTTTTGGCCAGTCAACATAAACATGGGCATGCCTCCCAGTTGCGCATAGGCAGCCGCGGTCACCAGGTTTGTCGCGCCGGGACCAAGTGTCGCCATACAAACACCCGCCTTCCCGGTCAGTCGCCCATACGTCGCTGCCATAAACCCGGCACCCTGTTCATGACGTGTAAGCACGAGTTTGATCGACGAACTGCGCAGGGAGTTGAGAATATCCAAATTCTCTTCGCCAGGGACGCCAAAAATAAACTCAACACCCTCACGTTCCAGGACACGGACGAACAGGTCTGATGCTTTCACGAAACATCGCTTTCTGCCTCATGGCAATTCGTGGACATCCATCTGAGGAGAAACACTCGGCGCCACACGACCAACTTTAGCGGCTGGTTGCACACGCCGCTGACGTACGTGGTATTTGTGGCATGTCAAACAATCGTTACGTGAAACCGAGTTGTTGTGACACTTGGCACAATTCGACGTGGGCAAATCACGAAAGTCGCTGGAAAAATGGCCAGAACCAAGCACCGGCGCCCAATCTCGATCAAAGAACTCGGGTCGATAGCGGCCTGACTGGCTCTTGATCGTATGACACTGCATGCACTCTTCGCCTTCGGTTGCGTGACAAGCATTACAGGCGTCCTGTGCTATTTCCCTCATATGGGGCGAGTGCGTGAAATGGGTGAAAGGACGAATGGCAGAGTCATCACGTGTGCTCAACCAGTTGATGACGACATGATCACCTGAAAGGTCAATCGAGTGGCACTTGACGCACCGCCCACTCGCTATCGGAGACGTGACCTCAGCAAACAACCGGCCAATCGCCTGTTTCACATCCGACTGCTCGCCAGCAGGCAGGGCTGCTGCTGCATTCCTGATGTCAATCACCGTCTCCAACCATCTCTTCATCGTGAGATCAGCATGGCCAATCGCACTATAGCGTACAGTCAGATCAGAATTAACGGTGCTCCACCCAGCCAAGTCATCCGAGATCGACTCGGACACGACCTGTGGCTTGTAGAACTCCTGTACCACAACTTCACCGCTATCCAGTTCATGGCTTAATTCAGGGAACCAGACTGCCTCTGCAAACTCTGCTGACTGCCTGGCTTCCAGCAGCAATTCGACCATTTGCTGCACGACAGCTGATGGTGCCACGCGGCCAATCGTCGCATTTAACCGTTTCTGCAATCGCCCCTGATCCCCGGTAGCGATTTCATGCAAGACCTGCCTGGTTGCGACTGCCAGACTTGCTACTGACTCCGCTTGTTCAGGCGTCATATCTGATAAGTCCAAGAGATCAACCCCTGCCAAGGAATCCCGTCGCTGCAAATACCCCTGGTCAGCCAGCAACAATAAGTTCATTACCGCTGGCATTTCTCCTTGAGGTCCGAAGCCGTCCTGATTCAAGGGATGCTTGGGCCAAACCCCTAGCGGTAGCTGCTCGTCAGCCAAAGCAACAGAGTCTATTCTAGGAACCGCCACAATCGTCATACCCTCAACCAAAGCATCCTTGATTTGACTAGAGTGGCAACTGCTACACGTTTCATCAAATCCAAGAACCAGCATCTTCCGTCCGGCTGTATCCAATTTGTGGCACGTCAGACAGGAAGCTGGCTTTTTCCCGCCAGGCATGATCCTTGTAAAGGAATCGAAATGCTGGTTGTAGTGTGTGACATGGTCAAAATAGATACGTGTCCTCCGCTGGTACGGATAATCTGTAAACTCTGGATGGCCATGCTCTAAACTATGAAACGTGTTTTGATGACAAGATTGACATTGCTCATTTGAAATTCCGGTCAAGTCGTGTCCGCGGCCTCTATGTTCCTGGTGGCAGGTGCCACAGGCAAGTTTCTCCACTCCCTGATGTGGCCTGCCAAAGATCATCTGTGCGGTTCCAATCAGCACCTGGGAACCCGCTGATTCCCTGTCGGTTGCCCGTTTTGTCAGGCCCACAAGATGCGCCTGACGAAGCCCGTGTGCGTTCAAAGGCTCTGCTCCCAGGTCACCGTGACATGCAAGACATTTTTGTTCGCTCTGCTGATCGCTCCGCTCCGAGGCCGGGCCGCCCGACAATGCGCGGTGCACCCAATCAGACAAGGTTCCTGCGCCGGCCAGATGACACGCCTTGCAGCTACTGGCGGCATGCGCCGATGTGAGCGCACCGGGCGACACCACGTCCTCACGTGAGGGACCCGCGATCAAGGCCAGCAAGCCTCCCACCACTAAAGATGTGGTAGTCAATGTCAGGACGCGCCGCTGCGCCCACACGCTCCGCCGAGGCCGGCATACGTTCTGCTGCTGTGAACACTGTCCGTCAGCCAATGGCCCCACTATACATTGTCCACGTGTGCAGCCCCACGTACCGGCCTTCTTGGCAGGTGCGCATTGGGCCGGCAAGTGGCAACAATTCCCGTCTGCATCGGGCCCCGCATCACAGCGACTGGAAAGCAACGACGCGTTATTGCAGTAGTACCGATCACCTTCCCGATATGGCTGGCATACTGCTCCGCACTTTCCTCCTGCCGACGGCCCTAATGCGCATGCGGTACCTTCGCACGCGCGACCACAAATCCACGGGTGATTGGGCCGCTCATATTCGCTGCTGTCAAAATCAAAGACCTGCCGCGCTTTGCTCAATGAACTGCCCCTGAGAAAGCGTAAACAATCAGAACGTGAAATATAGCCATCACTACCAATGCGTAAGTCAACGGAACGTGTATGAAAAGCCAGACCTTGAGAACCAGCTGGTGTGAAAAGTGAAAATCCAAATCACTCTTCACTCTGACATACTCCGCAAGTGAGTTCATCGCCTGCTTTTCTCGTTCGTTCAGGTACCTTCCATGCAGCTCCATTTTCCTTATGAGCTCCAACTCACCGCGTTGGGACCGGATCATGTGTTGCCAGAAATAGCGATGGCGTTCAAAGAATGTGCGCAGTTCCTCGGAATAAAACTCGGGAATCGCAGTGGATTCCGTCTCTGTCAGACAGGCAAGAACCTCACGCTCTGCCGCAACTTGTATTCTGCGCAACACTCTTGGAATCCGCGCATAGAACACTTCTTCACCACGTTCCGACAGTCGCCTTGGAAACACCCGACTTATCCAAAGACCGATCATCCCACTCGCAGCTACGACCAGATAGGCAAATGCAAGCCCCACCTCCAAATATCCGTTTGGAACGCGCCAGCCGACATGCGTACCGAACACTGCAATGCTCAGCAACCCGAGAAAGACATGAACCTGCAGCCAGGTGGACGACGATCCGAGTGGCAAAAACGAAATACGTTTCCGGAGATTGTAGGATGCGAGCACAGCCACCAGTGCAAACAATACCCAGCCTGAGACGAGCGCCGTGCGTTGAAGCGTTATCGACAAGAGCAAATCGATTGCCCCTGCCAGCAACAGCAGCACAATCAACGCCACACTGTAGCGTCGCCGTCGCACCGAGAACGGAATGAGCGTCATTGATTGTGCCATTGCGCCAAAGTCTCTACATCATTCATATCGATCCGGATCATCGCATCGTGTGGACATGCTCGCTCACACGCCGGACCACCTTTTTGATCAACACATAAATCGCACTTGGTCGCTTTCGTAATGGGCGCTCGCGACGCAACCGTTCGATCGCGCAAGAATTGGCCCCGATGATCACGAATTTCGACCATGCGAATCGCATCATACGGACAATGCTTGGAACACGAACTGCAACCGATGCAAGTCTCATCATTGATATCCACTTCACCATCATCAAGCTTGCGACTGATCGCACCCGTGGGGCACTCGATCATGCAAACGGGATCACGACAATGCATGCAAGCGTTCGCCACCATAATTCCATTATGGATCGGTCCATTGCGCAAGAACCGTGGGTTATTATCATGGGACGCAGCGCAGGCTCTCACACAATCATCACACCGAGTACAACGATCCATGTCGATTAACATGGTGGCGGTTCCATTCACGAACCGATTTCCCACCAAGAACTCAATAAATCCCTGATCGATATCCCTGTACGCAGCAAGCTTTCGACTCCGCTCCTCGCTGGGCGTCTTGCGATGCCACGGCGAGTTGGGGTGTTTGAGTATGAACTTCTCTACTAAATGTGCAGGCACCACAACCGCCATCAGAAAACCTATGGCCCGTAGCGAATGTTGAAACGGTACTGGTTGCGAACTACCGTGATTGGCAACAATTTCACTCAATCCAAATTCCTGTCCCGGACCTAAGTACGAAATCGTACGTTCGCCATGGTGAAACTGATGGCTAACGCGTGCCAGCCCACCACGAATGATAATGATCTCGTTGGCGTAGTCTCCTTCGCGCACCATCAGATGTTCATCCGCAAAGCCGTCAGCCGCGGACTCTTCAGCCATCTTCCTGAACGACTGTGCCCGTCCATAATCACCAAATACCTTTAGTTCAACACCGTCCGCCAATTCACTCAGAGATTCACCCTGCTCCTCCCTTAAATGCTCAAACATTGGCGACGCTTCCAGAAACGCTCGCAAAGATCGCTCGCGAAACCTCTGGTCAATCAACGCCTGAATACCCGCGTCGCGGCGCATGATGTCGCGTAGTCCCTGCCAGCGGACTTCGATCAGGCGCCCGGGCTCTACCGCAAACAGGGTCGCGGTTCGCCGGGTTCGTCCGAGCGCGGCAATCTCTCCGAAAAATTGACCCGGCTCAAGAATCGTGTGTGCGTATTTGTCGAGAACTCCAGCGACATCTTGCAAGTAAATCCGTGTCGCACGACCAGAGCCTCGCTGCTTCACCGCAGACCTGGATCCTGCGAAACTGAATCGATCCCGAAATTCAGGAAACCGATGATTCATGAACAACTGCGTGAGCGCTTGAAGAAAACCTTTCGGGCGATCTTGCCGGCGTCCCAGTAGTTCTGGTGGCATACCAGATTCAGGGGGCTCAATTTCCACAGCGATCTGCCCCGACACGATAAAGAAGGCCGAGTTACCCCAGTCTCCTTCACGCACGACAATATCCCCGCGTTGGACGTCCACAACTCGAGCATGCGCCCGCAACGTTTTCCGAAAACCTGGTGATTTCCGGTATTTGGGATCTAACGTTTCGAACGCGGGCGCGGCCACCAACTCATCAACGATGGCATCATCCATGCCTTCGTCAAAGGCGACATCCGCCTGCGTCTTGCGACGCACATCAGGATCGGTTGTCATTCGCGGTGCAGCTATTCGTCATCAGGAACTTCGGGTTCATCCAAGGCATCCAATCGATTGCCATTGTGCTTAGCTACAAACTTCATGGCGGCCTTCGCGACCGCATCAGCAGCCTCAATACATGCCGTTCGATCGTCTTCTAACACGAGCTCTTCGTCATCCAGCCTGGTGTAGATCTCTTCGAGTTCTTCCAGCAGTGCCGCAAGCAACGGCAACCCTTCTTCATCTTCATCTTCATCTTCATCTTCATCCTCTTCTTCATCCTCTTCTTCATTCTCTTCGTCGGCTTCATCCTCTTCGTCGGCTTCGACGACGACTTCCAGAACATCTTCGAGCAGCAATTCATAACCGTCGACAACACGATCAGACATGCTCTCGAAAAAATCACCGTCTTCATCTTTCACCTGTGCCAGGTAGCGCAGACTGACTTCCAGATCTGCCATTGCTCCCACGACAAACATCAACCTCTTGTGACCCGCAGTGGTGCGACCTTTGCCATTCCACAACGGGTCGACCCAGAGTGTGGCCGCCTCGGCGTTAACCTTCTGGTCAAGGTGGAAGTTGTGCCGGACTTCACCAAGTGATTTGGTTGCAAATTCGAAATTCTGGGTGGCAGCCTTATGACCTCCATCATTCACTAAAGCTTCATCACCAATGATGTGACACGAATAACATGTCTTGGCAAGTTGATAGAGATGCTCAGAGCGCACCTGCCCCGCCTTGTCACACTTCACTTTCCGTTCCAGGTAATGAATCTCGGTTTCTGCCACACGTGAACTTCCCTGCTCGCCGTAGACTGCATGTGCATTCAGCCAGCCAGCTGCGCCTCCAGACGCACTGTGACAAGCTTCACATGAAACAGCGGGAAGGACGCGAGCCTCTCCACTCTCCAGCGTCTGCCGGGTCGCATGGCATTGCACACACAGCGAATTGGGGGCCGTGATGTCAGCCGCCTTGATACCAAGTGCTTCTGCGTATTTTCTTGCATCCTTGTCAGTACGGAGCGTATCGAAAGCACCTGCAGCATGCTTGGATTTTTTCCAGCGTGCATACTCAGAACGGTGGCAATCCAGACACTGCGTTTCTCCAACAACCCGCGAGGCAACAGTTTCCTGTAGTTTTCTCCCGTGTTCCCCACGGGTACGATCCCCCTCCGACTGATCTTGAATATCACTTGCTTGCGTCTCCAATAGCGGAACGCTATTGAGACACACAGAGACAGTGAAAACCACGGCAAGGCAACTGAAAACTGCTAGCAACAACCGGCAAGCGGCAACAACCATAATCCACCAATCCAATGTTTCAGATTCCGGACACCCAATCTGCCAGGAGTACGGTGCTGTCAACGACAATGGCAGACTAGAAATCTCTGCGATTCAATTCGGGCAGGTCTCACTTGAATCACCCCCCAAAAGCCTTACCTTTCGCTTTGCGGGGAGGCTTGACACTCGCCGGCAAACCATTGGCATCCTTGTATTTCTCAACAAACGCGTCTGCGACAGCCTGCACTTCATCAGCTACTCCACTGTAGAGTTTCTTGTCACCAGCCTTCGTCTTCTTGAGCGTGCTCTTCTTGATCTTGTTTTTCTTCATAATGTCAAGAATGGGTGCCAGGTCGTCGATCTCAGCATCTTCTACCTCGTCGAGGGCATCATCAATGCGATCATTCGCCAGATCACCGAGCGTACCTCGCTTGGCTGACGTCACGCCTGCCCGAATCCTCAAGCTGAGTACCAAATCCGCAAGCTGGCCAGCCAGGAACATCAGCTGCTTGCGCCCCTTGGGAGTACGCCCTTCACCAGTGGCCAACCACAGACTGGGAACCTCTGCGTTTTCTTTTGGGTTCAATAGAAAGTTGTGGCGAACTTCCCCCTGCGCCCATTCGACAAACTCAAACTTGGTACTACTCGGATGGCCAGCGGCAATGAGCTTCTCATCTGGCACGATATGACACTGCAAACAGTTGCTGGCAATGGCCAACGCATCTTCTGCACGGTTCATCCCGGCCTTCTGAGTAGCTGCTTTTCGACTTGCCAAATGATCGGCAGACTCGCTTTCACGTTGTTTGAGTAGTGCGGCCAAAGTGTCCGCTGCGCCCTGTCCGTAGTCACTGTGAACCGCAAGCCAACCGCCGTCTCCGCCAGCTCCACCATGGCACGATTCGCAGGAATTACCTTTGGCAATTATCAAATTCCCCGTCGCCTTCTGATGCGTCCCATGGCACCTGGTACAGGTCGATTTTTCGCTCTTGATATCGGCTGCGGAGATTCCTAGTTTCCGGGCAAAATCGGAGGCCTTGGGATCATCGAGCAAATCCCAGGCCTTTTTCCCATGCGCGGAACCTTGCCAGGCGGTTAACTCAGCCGCGTGACATTTACTGCAAGCATCACGCCCAATCACTTTTGTCGCATCAATCAGCTGCTGAGAATAAACGGAAGCACCGCCGACCAATGCCCAGACCAGGCCGCAACCAGCCAAACAAACACCACGTGCTCGCCACCACGCATAGTTGCCGAAAAATCGGATACGTTGCATAACAAAAGTCCTCTTAATGATTTATCTCAAAACACCGTTGTGTTTAACCCAAACACCGCGTGATCTTGAGAAGACGGCTGGCATAGTAACTGCGACAGGCCATCACTCTGCAGATCGACCCCACCGATTCCCAGCGGTGCTATTCGCGCGTCGTAACGTCCGTTTATGCATCAATCACCAAATCTCCATCGGGCCCAGCGACACAGGCCAAGCCACAACCCGACTCGATATCACAATCGGGATCAGAGCCGTAGCTAACACTCCCCTTTTTGATCGCAACTTTGCACGTGCCACAACCTCCTGTCCGACAACCAGACTCAATCTGTACGTCGTTGGCTTCGGCCAACTCAAGTAAACTCAACGCATTGCCTGTCTCCCAGACCACATTTTTCCCAGACCGGGAGAAAAACACTGTGACATTTCCCTCTTTGCCTGGTGCGGACTTGGAGTCAACCGAGGACATTGACTTCCTGGACTTTAATGACGCCGGACCAAAAGCTTCCGTGAAAATATGCTTCGCAGGGACACCCCAATCACCAAGTTCTGACCCAAGGGATTGCATAAATTCAGGTGGCCCACACAAGAAATATCGGTGGTTGCTCGTCTCAACCGTTTTCCTGATTACGTCAATCGTCACACGACCAGCAACATCATAATCACGTCCTTTGACATCGTGTCCCGCACGTGGGTTGCTATAGCACGTTACTACTTGAATGTTATCGTGATTCTCTGCCAATTCCTGCAACTCGGTTTTGAACGCGTGCTCTCTCCCGTTACGAATTCCGTAAAACAATGTCGTCTGCCGGGCACTACCACTAGCCGCAATGGCCTTGAGCATACTAGCCATTGGCGTGATCCCCACGCCGCCAGCAATCAAGATAGCCGAAGACTTTGCATGGGGATCAACGAAGAAATGGCCCGACGGCGCTCGCACGTCGAGCAGATCACCTTCCCGTATGTGATCATGAAAATAGTTCGACACCAGACCGGGCGGAACGTCTGAAGAATCATCCGGCGCCGGCACACGCTTGATCGACACCCGATAACTATCTGGCCTGGGTCCATCTGAGAGCGAATAACACCGAATGGCAGGTTTCTCTAGTCCCGGCACGTCCAACTGAAAAGTCAAAAACTGCCCAGGTTTGAATGTCGGCAACGGCTTTCCATCATGTGGCTCTAGACAAAATGAACAAGTTCCCTCGGATTCTTCCACCCGTTGCTTGACAACAAACTTACGGCATCCATTCCATGCATTTGCACTTTGCAGCTCGCGACGCGCCCTGACAGCTTCAATGCGTTCCAACATGAACAAATCGGAAAGCTTGTTTTGTTTGACCTGACGCGTCAAAGACAACAGGGACTCGACTATTACGGTGACCAGCTGAACTGCAACCAGAATGACGAGGCCTGAGCCAATATAGATCGCCGCGGTATCCATTACAGGAATTGGCTCCATCTGCAATAACGCAGTGTGGCTGAGACGCTTAACCTGGTGCTGCCACGCTGACTTGGCCGAACGACCAGCCAACGCCGCAAGTCTACGATCTGTTTGCGGATTTCACGCAGATTGTTGCAGATGGACTAGAGATGTCAATGCAATTCGCTAAAGACCCAGCTTACGCTAGTACTGCTGGCAAACAAGCATTCTGGGAGCGCCGATCATTGAAAGAAGTCCCAGACTTGCACGGATCGTCTTGCGAAACAAACAAGCAGTCTATGCTAGCCTGACGCGGCTTCAAGTGCCCCTCTGGTTCGCTCAAGTATTTACGGGTCGATTCCAGTCATGCAGCAGATCGCCAGACGCCTCCTAATGTTCCGTGTGCGGACTTGGATAGAAACTCTGTCGCCACGGAAGGCCTCCGACCGACAGCAAATGAACACACCACGGCAGCGGCAACATTAATGTAAGGGTTGAACAGCGCAACCCAAGTGAATCTGAATTCCACCAGGCTGTAGAAAGAGCAGCAAAAACACGGATGCCTTTTGTTCTACAGAACAAAGGGCATCCAGACTCCTGTATTCTGAAACGACTATCTGCCCCCGATCGTGTGGTCATTTTTCGTGTCTGTTGGGAAGCCGGCCAGGGCAACATCCGAACAACTCGTGCCCGGAGAGTTCAGTTCAACAACTCGATCAGGCGCTGCAAAGGAGGCATGCGTTTTCACCCCACTGTGACGTGAAGCAAGCTGAACTTTCCAAAATTCGGACACCTCTTCAAAACAGCCTGACTGGCCTGCCAATGGGTGGAGCCAAGGGTAGTTCCAACTTCAACCCAAACGGGAAAAGCGACCAGATAGTGATGAGATCCTGCCAGCCTCTGCAGGTCAAACATCACCGACACATCGGTGACAGTACCGATGTACCCGCAGGTGACATCAGCGTTGGAGCAAGAGGAGTCCGTTACTCCTGTGGCTATTACAAACGTCTCGTCAAGTGCTTCACTGGCGTGCTTACCGGCAAAGACCTTGCCTTTGAAGGCAATCTGGTTGGAACTGCAGTAACTGACTATGGTGCGGTCTATTTCATGTAGAACATGTGATCCCACGCTGGCGCTGCGCGCCAGCGATCTGCCATCTCATGATTCTGCCCCGGCGCAAGTTCGTTTCCGCTTAGAACCGGACCAAAATCTCAAAGCGAGCCCCCGGAACCGCGTTGCGGTGCTCAGGTTTGACAACAAACGCGTCCCATATGACGACAACGTGTTGATTCATCGCTGACTGGTAACGAACAGCACTTCCAATCGCACCATCCGAATCACCTTTTGTTTCTTTCTGACCACCAATTTCAAAAATCACTTGCTGCTTCGTGTGGTCAAAAAACATCTGATAACCAAGGCTGGTTCCTGCACGATTGTCAGTGCGGATTCCAATCGGCGCTCCAATCCGCCCCAAACCCGGCGCAGAAAACAACACGCCCGTTTGGCCTAACGCGCCTCCCGCCAGTGGCCCACGCGTGGGTGATGTAAACTGATCAATCGCCCAGAACGAATTAAGGTAAATCAGATCTTCGGTGTGGTGGGGTGTCCAGGAGATTCTGGAAAACAGCAGTTCGCCCTGATCCGCATAATCTGTTGGAGCAGTGGTCGGATAAGACGCCAGAAAATGGAGTGACGTATTGTACGTGTTGTGAAGCAAATTGTGCCGTTGGATCGCACTGACACCAAACGCAATGACATCACCAATGGCCTCATCTTGACTATGGACATAGGCAACATCGAGATTGACCGTTGCTTCACGAAAATCGCTTTCGGTAAGAAACGCCACCAGCTGTGAAGAATTGTCGAGTTGATTTCCAGCTACGCGAGCGCTGTTGCGATGCAACTGGTCCCAGGCATAAATCCCGCTCATGCGCAGATTGAGGTTATCTTCCGTGACAACTGAATTACGCGTCACCGTAAAGGCATCGATTCGATCTTCCGCGATGAGCAATCCCTGCTGAGCTGACAAGGGCATACGTCCGACCGAAAACCCGATGTCGTTGCCACCGATATCTTCCGGATCGAGGTCAGGAAATAGTTCGCCAAAGTCCCCCTCAAAAAAGAGCGTCTGCACATCCGCATTCCAGCCATCGATACTGGAAGCACGGAAGTCCTGTGTATTGAAGGTCCGCCCACTGGTGGTCTCTTCATCGAACGGACGCATGCCGACCAGTACACGTTCCGTCCCGGTGAGATTGAGTTGTCCGAACAAGTCCAGACGATTGGCCCACTCCGCAACGGGACTTGTGGAATCGGCGTACTGCACCCCAGAACGCAAGTCACCAAACACCCACAACGCGGGACGCCAAATGGCACCTGTAGGAAGCTCAATTCCCTCGGCTAACGGCCCTGTGCCCAGAAATGCTTCATTTAACTCGACCAGAAGTGGCGGACGCTCAGGGACAGGCTGTATTCCAATAGACTCATCAGATAGTGCACTATGCACTTCATCGTGTTCGGCACCAATGACGCCTGAAAAGAAGTCCGCGATACCGGGTGCAGGACGTGTTAACATGTCGGGCACTGTTTCAAAGAGACGCGCCACAGGCGGTAGATCCTCATCACCCCCGCCCCTTCCAGCACTCACCGCAGCGGCATGCTCGGCATCGGACTCGAATAAGCTCGTAGAGCCCGTAGCGGATTGTGAATCAACGACAACCACGTGCTCTTGCGCTGATCCTTGGTCAACCGTGCAACCAATCAACACCAGAAATACAAGCTGCAATCTGTATCGCTGTTCTAGCTTCTGCCGCATTATGAATACCGTCTCGCTGATTTCGGAATGCAGACACCATCCCAAAATTGGCTGTCGCACCACTTCAGATCAATTATCAAGATCAATCACTGTCTCACGTTGCTGAATGACCGTGTGACCAGCTACAACTCGATCAGCCACTTCACGGGCACTCAGGTCGTAGTCAAACCCGTAAGGGGAAATCGCGTGAACCAGATTCACGGGCACCATTCCCGAAACTAATTCCATCTTGATACGATAAGGTCCATTGCCCGTCAGCGCTCGACCTGAGACCTTGTAGTTGGCCCAGCGAGCACCATTTCGACTGGAAAGATTCTGCTTGTGCTTCCGCGCCCCGAGTGGTCGCCCGAGCACATTAAACGGCCGTGTTGCAGGCCGAACATACACCAAAGGAGTCAGAGAATACGGGATCGCCAAGACCTGTTCGCGTTCACCACCAAAGACATTTCGGGTAATGAATTTGGTCTGTAACGAAAATAACTGCCGATCAAGCGGAACCTCTCCATTGTGCACGTAGACTGAGTGACTGTCGCGCACATCGCCATTCGGATCGAAATCACCCGACACAAACACGACTACTCCTTCGCGATCAATGACCGCGACCCTGACAAACACGAGTCTCTCGGCATCAAAGCCTGTCGGCACTCCATGACCATCGGTGCCATTCGACACCAACGCCCGAAAAGAGATTCCGCCTCGACTGCTACCAAGGTCTTCGATCTCTCCCAGCTTGTAGCCAGCACGCAATACTTGATGGCGCAAGCTCCGGGCCCGTTCGAGTGCTTTGAACTGATCATTGAGAATATCGCGGGCGCGGAATCGTCGAGCCTGGTTTTTCCAGGGTTCAGGGAACGGATAGTCCTCGGCCACCTCATTCTCAAACTCTACCGTGCCCCATCCAGCTTCATGGTCAAACACCAGCCACTCTCGCATCGTGGCAAGCCCTTCAACAACTCGGAATCGAATAAAATCGGGATTCTCTTCTTTGATCGCTTCCGGGTTATGTGGAAACAAACCCGGATGGACAATCGAGTAATCAGGACCCGCAAAGGTGTGGTTCGTCCTTTTCCGTGGCGGAGTGCTGACATTGCCAACCTGCGCGGCCGGCCCCACGGCATATCCCGCAGCTACACCCTGTATTTTCCCCATGTGGCAATCCTGGCATGACTGCCCTTTCTCTCTGGCAGCCGGAGAGTTCTTGAACTCACTGAAGGCATCTTCCAAGCGAAAACCTGTGGGTGCCAGTACGTCATGACACGAAGCACACATGGAAGACGTCGACTGAAAAAAACGCGGTGTTACTTCACCGTGGACAACCCGTGCGCGAGAGTTGGGTGCCTCAATAGACCCACTCAAGGCACCAAACGTTTCGGGATTCGCGAGAACGTCAGCAAGGATCGCATTTCCTCCAGGGCCGACAATCGGTGCGGCAACGTCTCCTTCAGTAAGGGCGCGCCTGCCCGCTCCCTTCCCCCAGTTCTGGTCAACACGGTGACAGACAACACACGTGACTCCCTCGCGGGAAGCGGGACGACGATCCATGTTACTCATGACAACAGGTTCATCGACTGCCATACCAACACCGTTATGACAACGAATGCAAAAATCACCATTGGTACCATTCGTCAGCCCGTTAATGGCGTTGTTCATGGCACCAAAAACGGGACTCAGTTGCCCATAGGCATGCATGGAAGATGCCCATTCACGGTAGTGACCTGGATGACAATTCCGACACTTTTCTGCCGACGGAAAGGGATCGTCAATGAAGGTCGCAGCATGCGCCTGATCGATAGCTTGTTCCTGGCGTGGGTCAAGGCGCCGCCGATCCTCTGCGGTGCGCGTGGCACTCTGCTCGTCTGGAACAGCCGTGTCAGCTGCAGCCGCTTCGCGGTCGACCACCGAGACAGGAACAGCAAGTCGCCCCGCAGGCTGTCGAGCCGGACGAGCACGTCTGAACAAGCTCCTTAACCGACTGGAATCTCGCCTCAAACCGGGCGTGCGACCCGTTGACCTCTGAGCCAAAACCGTGTGGCCACACAACATCACAATGCCAATGATCGCGACGCACAAAACCACTCTACGCAGTTGCTTTGCCATCATCCTGGGTACCACAAGAACAAGCGCAAACGCGTCTGTCGCTGAAACTGACGCCAAGCCTGCATACGTTCGAAACAACACAACGTAGGGAAAGAGGGTCTCCTGGGTTCAACATCGGCTGGTGAACGAAAACAAGCCACTCTTAAGGCAATCAGCCCGCATTACTGTCAATAATTCAGAGGAACTAATGCAGATTGGGCGCTCACAGGACCAGCGACACGCCGCACGCAACCCCAATATCCCACAACCCTCCCCCACTTTACCCACTCAACCAAACTGGCTTTTCCGATCTGTGAACCAAAGTTCGCCACGAGCCCGCCAGTGCTCCTGCATCGCTAGCCTGTGTCCCCGTCCTGCAGCACCCGAATCTTATACCGCGTTGTAATTTGGCACACTCCGCTACACCTCTCGCCTGCATCAAATATGGAACAACACTGCACGTGCGATGACTGGTTGGCAAAGAAGCCGCCCAGGCTCGCCATTCTGTACATCGCAAAGAAAACGGTGGACGGTCAAACCGACAGTGTAAACACTTGCCAGATTAACACCGTTGCGCAAAAGCTTGCCGCCAATCATGCCAAACCGCACGGGCCACCTCGTCCTTGAACGGCGCGACGGGGGGCAAACACCAAAGAAGGTTTCTGGGTGCATCTCCGCGATACCATTTAGCGGCACCACCAGGATGACGGCGATAGGGCTGACCTGTCTGAAACCGTGCCGGTTCCAAGACGTGAGCGCCAGTCGATTAAAAATGACCTGCATCTCGGTCATTCCTACCCTGTGCCCGGACCCTTGCTTTCGCTAACCCAACTTGCCCGCCGTTTCCTACAGCGGATACGCCTGTCAACCGACTACACCACCACGGTACCTGGCCAAACCAACAACAGGCTGTTATGCGAGGACTTCCTGGACGACATGCGCTTCAGCCGGCCCAGTCAGACGCTGGTCCAGGCCCTGATAAAAATAGCTGAGCTCCTCGTGATCGAGGCCCATCAGATGGAGGATTGTGGCATGTAAATCCCGAACATGCACCGGCTGATCGACGGCAGCGAAACCTAACTCATCGGTGGCCCCGATCGCTTGCCCGCCTTTCACACCGCCACCCGCCAGCCACATCGTAAACCCATGCCAGTCATGGTCACGCCCCGGCTTGCCAACTCCTTCGCTGGTGGGTGTGCGGCCAAACTCACCGCCCCAGACAAACAACGTTTCGTCCCATAAGCCAAGATCTTTCATATCCTGCATCAATGCGGCCATGGGGCGATCCGTCTCTTCTGCATGCAATTTATGGTTGCTGATGCAGTCCGTGTGACCATCCCAGGTATCCTCGATATGGCCGCCCCCAGAATAGAGCTGAATATATCTGACTCCTCTTTCAAGTAGCCGTTTGGTGATCAGGCACTTGCGACCAAAATCTTCCGTACGTGGGTTATCCAAACCATAACGTTCGTGTGTCTTCTTACTTTCCCGTGACAAATCGACCACATTCCTGGCGGCAGCCTGCATCCGAAACGCAAGCTCGTACGATTCGATGCGGGCCTCCAGCTCGGACTCGTTCTGCCGCAACGCGAAATGTTCTTGATTCAAACTCTTGAGCAGATCAAGACTGCTCCGTTGTCCCTGCAGGCTGACGCCATCCGGGTTGCTGAGATTAAGCACGGGGGATTGACCTGAGCGAAAATGTGTACCCTGGTAGGCTGCCGGGAGATAACCACTACTCCAGTTCGATGCGCTGCCGATCGGTCCGCCGCGCGGGTCAATCATGACCACAAAACCTGGAAGTTGCTGATTCTCGGTACCCAATCCATAGTTCACCCAGGAACCGAGACTCGGACTACCGATACCAACCTTGCCCGTATTCATCTGGATACACCCGGAAGCGTGGGCCGCGGTATCGGTGTGCATCGACCGGATCACGCACAAGTCATCCGCATGACGCGCGAGGTGTGGATAGAGACTGCTGATTGGCAGTCCACTTTCACCATGCTGCTGGAAGGGAAACGGACTCTTCATCAAGTAGCCAATTGGACGCCCATTGGAACCAACCTCAATACCACCGTCGTATTTGGTATCGTGATGTTTCTCGAGCATCGGTTTCGGGTCAAAGGTGTCTACCTGACTGGGGCCGCCATTCATAAACAGAAACACACACCGCGTAGCGCCAGGTTCAAAATGTGGTTTGCGTGGCGCAAGTAAACCCTGCACTTTCTGCACATCCTCCGCGCGCAACTGTTCGAAGAAACCATCGCGACTCAACAGGTCCAGCAATGCCAACCCCGTAAACCCGGCGCCCGTTTCCCAGAGAAACTCGCGACGACTGTGGCCGCACGCAGTAGGATGTTCTGCTACCCGCCGACGTGGCATGGACATGACTGCTCTCCCCACATACTCAGTCCGTGTAAACCAATTCATTAAGATTCAAGATGACTCGGCACATCTGCGTTAGTGCGTAGTGACGCGCATCGGCTTCGCTGAGCCCTTCTGTTTCCCCCAACCGACGCGCCGTCTCGCTCTCGATAAATTGACGCATCAGGTTTTGTTCGCGAACCGTGGATTCCCGACACAACGCCAGACGATAGGCAAGGCGAATCTGGCCCGTCGCGTCGGTACCAGCTTGTGCAACCAGTCTGTTCGCAAAATAGCCGGCTTGACGATTTACGAAATCACCGTTCAGCATGGTCAGGGCCTGGGGAGCCACACTCGTGATCAATCTCTCAGGAGCTGGCCGCGTCGTATCGCAAAGATCCATGACTTCCAGAAAAGGCACGATCATTGACCGTTTGACATAAGCGTAAATCGTTCTCCGATTCGCCTGAGCTTCATTGAACTTTGGCCAAATCTTCAGTTTGTCGGCATGGCCTTCAAGGATTTCTCCAGGAATAAACGGGTACATACTGGGGCCGTACATCGACCGATCCAGCTTTCCACTAATCGCCAGCATTGTGTCGCGAATCGCCTCGACTTCCAAGCGTCGGTAAGACCTGCGCCAAAGCAGATTATTTTCGGGGTCGGCAGCCGCATACTCGTCATTCCACCCTGTTCCCATACGGTAAACATTTGAAGCCAGAATCAGGCGGTGGAGTTTCTTGAGAGACCAGCCACCTTCATGAGTAAACCAATGGGCCAACCAGTCCAGTAAATGGGGATGTGTGGGAGGTGTTCCCATCACACCAAAATCACTGGGAGTCCGAACAATACCGCGACCAAAGTGGTGTTGCCAAACTCGATTTACGATCACTCGGGCCGTGAGGGGGTTGTCCACATCAGTAATCCATTGGGCAAGCGAAAGGCGGCGTTGTGAAGTTGTTGACGATGGCTCCAGAAAACGAATCGATTCGCGAGTCAGCACCTGCGGCACGCCAGGCTGTACTTCCGGCCCGGGACTGTTGGCTTTGCCACGCAACAAGAGGTGTGTTGGAGGCGCCTGTGGAGACGACTCGACAAAAAAATAACCTCGCGGCAAATCAGGCGTTTCGCGTTGCAACTTCGCAATCGCACTGAGAGCGGCCTCACAAGCTTCTCGTTGATTCTGATCAAGCCAGGGAGTCAGTGCTGCCACAATCTTCGACTGGTGGCTACGCACCTGCCGTCGCTGGTCGGTAGTACACTTGTCCCATTCGACCCGCAAGGCATCTATCACATTCTTGGGCAGTGTCGTCTTCACCTCTTCCGCCGCAACTTTCTCCAGAAAGCTATTTGCTGCACCGCGGCAAAGCGTGTGGATATGACCGTCCTGCCGGAGAATTGCTGCATCCCGTTGCTCCACCTTGGCGATCTGGAGACGAGATCCCGCGGGAGAATCGAGATCGCTGCGTCCTGACTGCGGACGCTGTAGTGGGTTGAAGATCGCAACCACCTGGTAGTATTCGCGCTGGGTGTAATCCTCAAACTTGTGGTCGTGGCATCTAGCGCACGCCAACGTAATTCCAAGAAAAGTCTGCGAAGTGACATTCAACATGTCGTCGAGCTGGTCAAATCGATCCTCCGCGAAGTCTGCCGGCTCATCGTCCCACGGCCCTAACCGATAAAACCCGGTTGCAATGAGTGTCTCACTGGTCGCTTCCTCGATCTCATCCCCCGCAAGTTGCTCCCGTACAAACTGATCGTACGGTTTGTCTGCATTGAAGCTACGAATAACATAGTCACGATAACGCCAAACGTGTGGCTTGAGCGCATCCCTCTCGTAACCGTTCGTCTCCGCAAATCGCACCAGATCGAGCCAGTGCCTGCCCCAGCGTTCTCCATAGCCATCACGGGCCAACAACTGGTCGACCAACTTGTCAAAACCGCGTGCTGAGACGTCTTCGCTGACTGCCTTTTGTTCTTGGATCGTGGGAGGCAGGCCTACCAGGTCGAGATAGAGCCGCCGCATTAGCGCCGCAGGACTTGCAGCTGCTGCCGGGGTCCAGCCCCGCTCCTCGAGTCGGGCAAGCACAAATGCGTCAATGGGATTGCGTACCCACTGCGTTGCACGAACTGCTGGCACCTCGGGGCGGCTCACTGGGCGATACGACCAGTGTTGACTGTCTGCGGCGCCGTCCGGTACCGATTCCTCCACGGCTGGCTCAATCGCCGAAACCTCGGCAGCTCCCACCACAAAGGCGCCCATCACCATACCGACAAACACATGGGATAACAGCTTCACGGTGCTCACCAGCATTTCTTCCAGGGTCACGGCACGTGTCAAATTACATCTGCAAGCATGATACCTGTGAAAGTCAAACGTAACAAACATCCTGGTGGCCACGCGCCGCCAGGGCGCTAACTTATGTCGTACAGCGTGGTTTCTCGGGAACGCCCTCTGGCGATGCTCGCCGCGCACCTTCAGCAGCGCAACGGGGATCCCAAACAGCACGATTTTTGAACCGGTCAAGAGCACCGGACCAAGGTGCCGTCGGCATCCTCAAAAACATCGGTTGGTATTGCTGGCATATCTGCGGGGCTGGCAAATCTGTGCGGTAAGGAAACTACTCAACCCCATCGCGCGCTGACCTTCCGGAAAACAGACACCTTCTATTTCCACAGCTAGCGCGGCATCGATCAAGAAATCTTTACCCTTGCGACCGGTACATTGCCTATGGAGACCCACTGGATTCCTCCAGCGGTACCCGGTTGTCCAGGAACCGCCATTCTTTCAGGAATGCGATCAAATCGGCCATCTGCGTAAGAGAGATATTTTTTTCGAATCCCTCCGGCATGAGCGAAGTCTGGTTGGAACGAATCAACTCGATGTCGCGCCGTAATACCGTCTGGCGTTTCCCTTTGGACTGCTGAAGTGTGACGCTGATACCGGTCTCTTGTGCCACGATACCCGTCAACACGTTTCCGGCAGTGGTCACAATTGTGTAACTCATATAGTTCGCATCAAT
>MDTE01124479.1_pt1 | contig 30155 bp, 27 predicted proteins | sample 811231 | NCBI WGS metagenome assembly MDTE01 (sample SAMN05326651, study PRJNA326480) | marine metagenome | isolation source: seawater | place: Indian Ocean: Red Sea | collected 2010 | reverse complement strand
TACTTTCCAGCTTTTCTGTTATTAACTATTTCGTAGTATTATGGATCAATTAACATTAGTAATTCCTGCAAAAAATGAGGCAGAGACATTGCCTACTGTTTTGAAAGATTTAGATAAGTACTCACTTAGGATAATCGTTGTTTTAGAAAAAGACGACATTGATACAATTAATGCAATTAAAAATTTTAATTGTAAGATACTTTATCAAGAAGGTATTGGGTACGGTGATGCATTAATTCAAGGAATCAATAGTGTAGAAACAAAATATTTTTGTATTTTTAATGCTGATGGATCTTTTTTATCAAAAGAATTAAGCGATATGTATAAACAACTAAATAATCTTCATTTTGATTTCGTATTTGGCTCAAGATATATGAAAAATGGATATAGTGAAGACGATACTTTTATAACTTTGATAGGAAATAAAATTTTTTCTTTTTTGGGAAATCTTTTATTTTCTCTAGAGTTATCAGACATACTTTATACTTTTGTTATGGGAAACGCTCAAAAAGCAAGAGATCTGAAAATTAAAGAGAAAGACTTTGCTTTTTGTGTAGAGCTTCCAATAAAAGCAAAAAAAGCTGGATATAAAATTACATCTTTACCTTCTTATGAAAAACCAAGAATTGCAGGTAGAAAAAAAGTTAATGCTTTTAAAGATGGATTGATGATTTTATTTTCTATGATTAAATTTTTAATTAAAAAATGATTTTTTAAAGTTCAAAAAAAACATATAGCTCAACAAATAAATAGTAACACTAAATAATAATAATAAAATTTGTATTTTAGTATTAAAGATGTTTATGGAACATAAATAAAAAATTATTATATGATAAATATTTATTGATATTCCAGTCAATGAATTTATATATTTTTTTTGAGATTTTAGCTTTTTTCTATAAAAATAAAATATTAACTGATGTAAGTGCATTGTATCAGGTATCATCGGTGAAAATTTATTTTTAACTTTTCTTATAAGAGAAAACAAAATTTCAAATGCAGGGTACCATAGCAAATTAACTATAAAATATGGTGAGATAGTATTATTAATATTATAGATTTTTATTAAGGTATAGCAAATAAATATGGATAATAAATAAATTCCACCATCTCCTAAATAAACTTTATTAAAAAAATTAAAAATAAATAAAATTAACAAAATTATTATAAAAGATTGAAATTCACTGATCTCATAAAATATAATATTTTCATTAATTAGGATTTGTATAGTAAAAAAAATAATTAAAAAATATCCTATTGATAAACAATTGTTTCCATCGATAAAGTTTGAACCATTTAATAAAACTAAAATACAGAATAATATAAAAAAAATATTAAAATAATAATTTTCCAAAAGAGAGTTTAAAAAACTTATTCTAATATCAAGAACACTTAAATTTAAAGCAACAATAAAAATTATTAAAAAAATAATTTGAATAAAAAATCTCAATGTGGGGGATTTAATAATATTTAAATCTCCTAAAAGACCAATAATTAAAAAAATAATTGAAAATATAATTAAGTTTGTTTCAAAATTACCATAATTAATTAAAGAATAAATTCCTAATAAAATTCCACCTGATAAAGGTACTTTATCTTTATTTGTATAAACTTGGTGTTTCTGTCCAGTAAAATTTAATAAAAAATTTTTTCTAATTAATAAAAAATTTATAATCAGTAATATTGGAACAAAAAAAATATAAAAATAATTTTCAATCATTTTTTAAGATAGTTCAAACTCAACAAAAATAAATGATATAGAGAGTTAATGACAGAAAATTTAAGATAAAGTCTATATACTTTATATCCATCCATAAATTTTTGTGAAAGAGAAGAGGATAGAGATTGCGAAGTCTTACGCCATGATACTAAGTTTTCTTTTAAAGAGTGAAACATGTAACCTTTTTTTGACAATTTTAACCATAAAACGTAGTCCTCCTTAGTTTTTAAATTAGGAAAAGAATTTTTTGTAAGTAATTTTTTTTTAATCATTACAGTAGATAAACCTATATCGCATGAATAAATCAAATCATTAAATTTTAAATTTTTCGCTTTTCTAAATGATTTTTTTAAATTTTGATCATTTATAATTGAATAAGATGTATGTGAAATATTGAGGTTATTTTTTTCCATAAATGATACCTGCTTTTTAAGTTTATTTGGCATCCACAAGTCATCTGCATCTATGAATGCAATATATTTACCTTTGCATACTTTAATTGCTTTATTTCTAGATGGACCTGCTCCAATATTTATATTATTTATAATTATTTTTATTCTACTATCTAACTTTTTTAAATTCTTTAAATATTTCAACTCACTTTTATCATTATCATCATAAACTATTATAATTTCATAATTGTCGAAATTTTGATTTAGAATAGATTTAATTGTAAACTTAATATAATTTTTCTTTTTAAAATAAGGTATGATTATGCTAACTAAAGTCATCTAAACTTAGAAATTTATATTTAAAGTATTTTTAATACAAATGACACAAAAAAAACTAGTTATTTTTATTCCCTCTATTGAAGGTGGAGGTGTCGAGAAGAATCTTTTTATTATTTCTAATTTTTTAATTAAGAAGATAAATAAATTATCAATTATAACAACATCTCATAAATCAAAAAAAAAGTTTAAAAAAGGTATTAATATTATATTACCTAAGTACAAATTTTGGGATAATTTGAGCAGAATATACAAATATTTTATTTGTCTTTTAATATTATTCAAATATCTAATTTCGAACAAAAATTCAACTGTATTAGCATTTCAAGCAAATTTATATTGTGTAATAATATGTAAAATTCTTTCAGTCAAAGTTATAGTTAGATCAAATTCTGATCCCGCGGGATGGGCAAATAATTTGATTAAGAGACATACATATAAATTTTTAATTAATAAATCAGATAAAGTAATTGTTAATAGTATTGATTTTAAACATAAAATGAAAAAAAAATTTAATGTAAATTCACAGGTAATTTATAATCCATTGAATAAAGTAGAAGTAGTAAAAAAATCAAAATTAATTAAAAAAAGTTTTTATCCAAAAAAATGTTTAAAAATAATAAATATTGGTAGACTTGTTGATCAAAAAGATCATCTAACACTTTTAAAATCTTTAAATTTAATTAAAAATAAAATTAATTTTCATGCAATTATTATGGGAAGTGGTATTTTAAAAGATGAATTGATAAAATATATTAAAAAACAAAACCTATCCAATTGTGTTAAATTAATTAGTTACAAAAAAAACCCTTATCCATTTATCAATCAAGCTGATCTTTTTATTCTATCATCAAAATATGAGGGATTACCAAATGTTTTATTAGAAGCTATAGCTTTGAAGAAATATGTAATTTCAAGTAATTGCCCGTCTGGACCTAGAGAAATATTATTAAATGGAAAAGGAGGTGGTTTATTTCCTATAGGTGATTATAAACATCTTTCTAAATTAATATTACTATTTAAAAAAAATACTATTAAAAATAATGCATCTATCAATTTAGCTTATAAAAAATTGAATAGATTTGATTTAAAAAAAAATCTTGAAAAATATTATAACGAGATAATTGATCTTATGTAATAAAAAATCTAAAATTGTTTAAAAATAAATTTTCGAATATTTTTTATAATTTTAAGCGTTGATAATATCAAAAGAAAAAATAAATTTTGTCCATTATCAAACCTTATTTTAATTTCTTCATAAAATAATTTTTGATATGGAATTTTGCTAGAATATCCTCCGCGGCTAAAAACCCCTGTAACTTCATTTTTTTTTGTTGAAATTCCTTTCATTTTTTTTTTTACAATCATTCTATAAAAATAATCATAATCCGCATGATACTTATATTTTAGATTATATTTCCCCACTTTTTTTGCTGAATCGTTTTTGATATAAAATCCAGTTGAATGACTTGAATAAAATCCCCAACTATACCAAATTTTTTCTGGTTTATATCCATATAATATACCCCAGTGTTTTTTTACACTACCAAAAATGAAATCGAATTTCATTTTTTTTATATACTTTTTTATAATCATTAATGCATTAGACGTGAGAATATCGTCAGAGTTTACTATCCCGATAAACTGACCAGATGAAAGTGAAATTCCTTTATTAAATGCATCGTAGATGCCTTTATCCTTTTCACTAACTAAAATATCGATATTTTTAATATATTTTTTTACTATTTTAAGAGTGTTGTCGTTTGATTTACCATCAATGATTATGTACTCAAAGTTACTAATTTTTTGTTTTAATACACTTTTAATACACCTTTCTATATGTTCTTCACCATTTTTAACTACTGTTATAATTGAAAATAAAGGAGTTTTTTTATTTCTTTTTAGTTTTATAAAGTTTATTTTTTTCATAAGATTTTTATTTAATCGTAATTACCTTATCTCATCTATATAGTCTGATTTCTTACTAAAAAAATTACCAACATAAATTGACATAAATATTAAAGCAGGAGTAAAATATCTTGGATTTCCAAACCATCCAAGGCTTAATATAACGTAAAAAATTGAAATTATTAAAAATATATTTAAATGATTTTTCTTTTGTTTCAGAGTTTTAATAAAACCTATTAAAATAATCAAATAAACTAACAATGAGTAAAATATTCTAATCGGTATCAAATTTTTATGTGTATCTGTTTTTAAAAATTGTTCCTTTCCATCATATTTATAAAAATAATTTATATAAAAGGGATTTAACGTAATTGTATGAAAATATTTTGGTAAAGTACTTTTTAGAGTAACAAGGGGGTTTTTTATTATTAGAATTACAGATTTTTTAAATATATAATTTAAATATTTTTCATTTTCGTCATAATTTTCAATTTTTAATAAAATATAACTTTCATCGGTGTATGAAATATTTTTTTCATTAGCCCATTTTTTATCTTCATTTTTTAGATATTGAAATGACTCCTCTACTGAAATATTTTCATTTTCTGAAATGATATTCGGAACTAAGTAAATATAAAATGCAGATTTAATTCCATAAGCTACTATTTTATCAGATTTATTTTTTAAACTATTACTCGCAAAAATTAATAATAAAATAAATGAGTAACCAATTAATAAATTTAATACTGGTTTAAAAGATTTAGATTTATAGATTATTATATAAACAATTATCAAAAAAATTATATAAACAAAATATTCTACACTTATTGAATATAACAAACCAGCTACGATTCCAATTGCAACATTATTAAGGATTTTTTTTTCTGAATTTTTGAAAAAAAAATAAATTAAAAGTAGTTGAAATGAAAAAAATAAACTCTCAGTCCAAAAAGACGAATGATATTGAAATATATCTGGAATTAATGCTAGGAAAAATACTGTATAGAATGTTTGTTTATTTGAAAAAAACTTTGAAAGTTCTTTAGTTAGTAAAAAAATCACAAAGTAATAAAAAAATGATTTTAAAATTAAATAATATAATTTACCATTATCTGTTTTTGTAACTTCATTTTCCTCCAGATCTTGATCTATTAATAAATAGAATAATGCTAATATTTTTTGTGGAAGAAAACTATCTGTATGCTCTGGTCCTGACTCGAAAAAATTTTTTCCTTTTTTTATATCTTCTATTATAGCTTGTGCTTCATTCCAATGATTTTGAACAGCAACTTTAATCATTGGATGTTTATTATTTTGATATTCAGAGTATTTATCGTATTTATTTATATAATATGTGCTTAAAAGTGTGGATAAAATAAATGATATTAAAATTAAAAAATTTATTTTGTTTTTACTATATATCATTTCATTAAATTCTTAGTTTTAAATTAAATCCAGTTCAACAAAAATAAATAGAATATTTTTTAATAATCATTAAAATAAATAAATATGTCTTTTTTTCGAAACATTTCCTTTAAAAATGAAAATTTCTTAATTTCATTATTTTTTCTGTTATTAAGCAGTTCTTGGGCTTTATTAATAAAAGAAAATCTTTTATCTGAAAATTTTACGTCAGCTGTTTTTTTTTTATACTTTTATATTTACCTGATTATATTTATTGAATTAATTATATTAATTTTTTTTTTAAATAGTAATTTAACTCGAAAATTGAAGATCTTTATAATTTCTTTGATAATTTTTTTTAATTTTTACTCTATCTCACTATCTCTTTCCTCGGAGTTTATTGTATTATCTAAATTCAATAAAATTAAATTTTTTTTAATTTATATATCCTGTGCTATAATAATTATTCAAATATTTTTAAGTAAAATTCAAATTATTAAATCTTTAGTGATCTTTTATATAATTTTTAACTTATATTTACTATTAGATGTAAATAGTTTCTTAAAATTTAAAAAAAAAATTAATTTTGAAGTAAATTTAATTCAACAGAAATTTATAAAACCAGTAAGTCTTTATATTTTTTCAATTGAGTCTTTAAGTCCAGAAATATTAGTAAAAAATCATTATGGATTGGAAAAAACTAAATATATAAATTCTCTTGAGAAGAATAATTTTATAGTATTCAAAAATCACTTTAGTGACAACTTTCCTACCAGCCCTTCTTTAAACTCACTTATTTATATAGATCCCGTAGAATGGAGAAAAGATAACAACTTCTCATATTTTTCCGGTCGAAAAAATTTATCATTATTTAATTTATTAAAGTTAAATAATTATAAAATTATTACAGGTTATTATGACAGTCATTTTGGACCACCCGGTAAATATATTGATGAGTATTTAACTTTTAGATCAGTAAAGATAAAAAATCCTTTTTTCTCAAAAATTTATATTAATTTTTGTCAGTTCAAGCTGCCTTGGTATCATATGCAGCTATTTAATTATTGCGATGTTTTAAAAATTTTTTTTAAAATAAAAAATGAAGAGATACTTTCTTCAAAAAAAGAATTCAATTCTTATATATTGAACAAAATTGATAATAAAAATAAAAAATTTGTGTTCTTTCATTTTTATACCTTTGGACATCCTACTGGTGAAACAAAAAACTATATAAATGATTTTTCTCAAGGCGACTTGGAAACTGCTTTAATTATTGAACAGGCAGCAAAAAAAATTAGAAAAAATGATCCAAATTCAATCTTAATTGTTATTGGAGACTCAGGTCCTACAATTTTTAAACATTCTTCTGAAAAAAAATTAAAAAATAAAATTCTATCTAACTATCCAAGTAAAGATCATGCATTAATAATTGATAATCATGCAACACTAGGTTCTATTTTAGATCACAAAAATATATGTAGTGAAAATATTAATGATTTGCAGAACAATATTTTTACGACAAATTCAATGATTTTAAACAACATATTATCCTGTATGTTGGGTGAAAATAATATCTTGGAAGATCAGACAAAAAATATTAAATATAGTTTGCCAAATAATAAAAAATTTGAAAACTATATTTATGAATAAAATACTAATTTTTTTATTTCTCTTATTTTATCCAACAAGCGCATTTGCTTATTTAGATCCTGGAACAACTGGTATAATTTTCAGTACATTAATTGGTTTATTTGTAGCAGGTTTTGCATATTTAAAAAATTTTATTAAAAAAATAAGAAACTTTGTTGCCAAATTATTTGGAAAACATGTAGAAGAAGAAAAAAATACCCAAAAAAAAAAAATAATTCATATAAGCTAGCTAATAATTTAAATGAGAAATAATCTAGCCTTAATTTTTTTCGAGAATCCAATAAGTAGATGTTATTTAAATATTTGTAGAATCAGAAATTTTAAATTCAAAAAAATTATTGTTTTACGAAAAAAAAGTATTTTACCTAACATTATTACAAGTATTTATAATTTTAATAAAATGAATTATTTTGCAATTAATTTGCTTAAAAAAAAAAATTATTCTATTTTAGCAAGTCAAATAGCAAATTTTTTTTCTTACCAAGATGATTTTTTTAAAAAAGTATACGCAAATAGTTCAATAAATGATTTTTGTGAAAATATTGAGTTTTTAAATACTGATAATATAAATTCAGAAATATTTATAAAATCTATTCAAAAAGATAAAGGATTAATATACTTAAATACTGGAAAAAAAATTTATAATAAAAGTTTAGATTATAATTTTAAAATTTTACATATTCACCCAGGTTATTTACCTAATGTAAGAGGTGCAGATGCATCATTGTGGAGTATTCAAAAATATGATTGTTTTGGGGCAACATCGTTCTTTATAAATAAAAGTATAGATGATGGACAAATAATAAATAGAAGTATATATGAATATCCAAAATTAAAATTGCATAATTTTCAAAATATTCATACCAAAGAGCTTTATAGATTTTGGTTTTCATTTATGGACCCAATTATTCGATCAAGACATTTTGATGACTTTATTTTGGGAAAGGTGTCTTTACAAAAAAATATTTTTGAATCTAATAAAAAATTTATTGATAAAAATGAATATTTTACTTTTATGGATGAATTAAATATCAAAAGAAATATAAAAAAGGCACTTGATTTTGATTAATTTTTTTAAAGATTTTTTAACATTTGTTAATTTTAAAAAAATAGAAAAAAATTATAAATTTATTTTTTTCAATGAAAATGAGTATACTTACTCTTACTTAAAAGATTATATTTTTTCTAAAAAAGATATTTCAAAAATAATTATTTTATCTATTGAAAAACTTCAGAACCAGGATTGTAAAATAATTCAATTGAAAACAAATTTTTTTCTAAAATTATTCTTTTTAACTTTAAAAATTAAGTTTGTTTATTCAACTACAACCAATCTAGAAAATTCAATTTTTCTGAAATCAAAAGTTTCAAACAACAAATATATTTACCTACAGCATTCACCTGTAAGTTTATCAATGATATATGATGAAAAAGCATTTACATCTTTTGATGCAATTCAGGTTGTAAATAAATCACAGAATAACGATGTAATAGATATTAATAATTTATTTAATAAAAAGATTAAACCTTTTAAAAGTACTTATAGGTTTATAAGTAAAAGAACAAATAAAATAAATCAACAATCGGTTGATGTGCTAATTGCACCAACTTGGCACACAGATTTTTATAAATTAAATCTTCATGAAAGATTGTTTGATACTTTTAAAAAAGAAAATATTACATACGAGTTCAGACCTCACCCAATGTCTTTAAAAAAAAAAGAATTTGAAATTAATAATAATATTAAAATTAATAATGATAAATTTATAGATTTTAAAAAATTTAAATTTTTAATTAGTGACTGGTCAGGTATTTTTATTGAATTTGCAATAATTAATAATTCTAAACCAATTTTGATTAATACAAATAAAAAGATCTTAAATAAAAATTATTTAAAATTTAGTAGCACTCCTATTGAAATAGAATCAAGAAAAATAGTTGGGGCTGAATTTGATATTGACGAAATCGATAATATTCCCGGTTTCATTTTAAATCAAAAAAATGATGATTTCACAAATGTAATTAGAGAATTTTATAAAAATAATTTTTATTAATTAATTTTTGTTAATAATTTTTTCACAAACTTTCAAATCTTTCTTGCTATCAATCTCAATCCAAAATTTATTTGTCTTGATTACATCTAAATTAATAATTTTATTTATCAGAGCTCTATTAATAAAATTTGTAAAATCGATTTTTTTGTTTTTTAATTTTTTATAGAAAATATATAATTTTTTTAAATGTGAATATTTAATTTTGATTAAACCCATAAACTGTAATTTGGGTAGTTGGGTATGTAATTTTCCACCTATTGATATTAGTTTATTATTTGTTTCAACGAAATCTTCGGCATCTTTTTTTATTTGTTTCATGGTCATTCTTTTTTTCCATAATTGTAACCAATTAATTTTAGCAAATATAAAAGAGTTTTTTTTATTTAACTTTTCAAATAAATTTTTATCAAAAATTATGTCTGAATAACAAATTAAAACATCTTCTTTATTTTTTTTTAAATAGTTGTATGCACAAAAAAAACTATAAACCATATTTGTACTTGAGTAATTTTTGTTTTTAATAATTTGAATTTTTTTATTTTTTTTAAATTTTCTTTCAATAATATTTGATTTAAAACCAGTTATAATTATTGTCTTTTTAAATTTATTAATAAAATCTAAATTATAATCAATTATACTTTTTTTATTTACTTTTACTAAACATTTTGGAGTATTTGTAGTTTTATCACCCAATCTACTCCCCTTGCCAGCTGCAACAATGACTAAAATCATATTAATTTTTTTAAAAGATTAATGTCAAACTTTTTCAATTTCTGATTTCTTTCTGGATGCCATTGTAAACCTAAAAAATTAATCTTTTTAATGTAAAATGCCTCTACATAATTGTCTTTGGATTTCGCAATTATATCAAAAAATGGTGGTACTTTTTTTATTAAAATTGTTTTATAACTATTGTTTAAAATTTTATTTTTTTTGGATTTTATAAAATTATTTTTAATAATCAGTATATTGTGATTTCCGACTTTTCTTTTTTTTACAAAAGTTGAATTGAATAAGTCTGCCCCAAATTGAGCTCCATAACATATGCCTAAAATAGGTTTTTTTTTTTTTTTTTGAATAGTTGAAGTATTTTTTAGTAAATTGATATCTAATATAATCATTTTTTTTATCACTAAACTTTAAAATATCATTGCCACCACCTATTACTAATAGGTCAATTTTTTTATTTAATTTATCTAGCCCTGATAAATTTATAATATTAATTTTTTTGAATATTTTTTTGAAAAGTTTAGAAACATTTGCATCAAAGCAATATTCCGTTTGATTTTTATAGGGAGATCTTATGGTCGGTATAATTGCGATATTTTTCATAAATTTGGTTTTTTGCTGTTTATCGCATCATTATAAACCTCAATATATTTTTGTGCGATAATATTTGCATCAAGATTTAGTATTTTTTGATTTTTGCAATTATTTTTAAGTTTTTCATATTTCTTTTCAGTTGAAAGCCACTCTATACCCTCTTTTAACTTTTCTGGTTCAAATCCATTACAAACAAATCCATTTGATTTATGTTCTACAAATTCTGACACACTTGTGTTTTTAAAGCATACTATAGGAGTCTCACAAGCTAATGCTTCTGCCCAAGTTTTTCCAAATGCCTCTTGTAAGGAAGAAGCAACAAAAAAATCTGCACTTGAATACATCATATTAAGTTTTGTTTTTTCATGGATAAATCCTAAACTTTTATACTCAATGCCGATTTCATCTAGCATTTTGTGAGACCAAAAACTTCCAAATATTAATACAAAATACTTACTTTTATCTAACTTTTTTAATGTCTCAAAAAAAATTGCCCACCCTTTTCTTTCGCTTTGAGGATTTTGTGCACCAAAAAGTATTACGTGTTTTTTTGTTTTAATATTTAAATTTGATCTAGCTAATGTTTTTTCAATTATCTTAAAGTCATTTAAATTAATATTATTATAAATTCTAATTACTTTATTATTTTGTAAAACGATGCTTTTTTCAGCCTGGTTTTTTAACCAATCACTTATGGCAACAAATCGTATGTTATTTTTAAAAGATTTTTTTTTAAGTTTTTTTATAAATGTAGAAATTAAGCCTTTTTCATAGTTTTTAAAATCCATTGTATAGTGTGATCCTCCAGTAAAAGGCCACATATCTCTCATGGTCCATACGATTGGTTTTTTTGATTTAAGTAGGGTTCTAAAATCAACGAAACCCTCGCTAAGCCAATGAATATGAATAATATCTGATTTTTTATATTCATCAAACTTTGTTATATCATAACCAAAAAGACCTAGAGTATATGTTGAACGTGGAATTGGAAGATATAAAGATTTTATAATTTTTTCTAAGTATATCAATAATTTACTAGAGTATTTTTTTAATTTAGTATTGTTAAAATATATTAAACTGTCTTCAGAATTTTTATTTTTTTCTATAAAAGGTGTATCATTCAATAATTTAGAATCAATTTTTGAGTTTAATAATGCTTTATGTAAAATATAAGCTCCTTGATAAGCTCCATTTTGTGGTGACCCACCAACAATATGTAATACTCTTATTTTCATATGATAAATTTATTAGGAATTATATTTTCCTTCTATAATTAATTTTTTTCTATCACATTCAATAGTGACAACATTTGATCTAATTATTTGATCAAATAAATCATCTCCTACTCCAATAGCGGCTGGTATACCGAGTTCAGCACATCTTATAGCCATGTGAGAGTTTGCACCACCGTATTTTGTGATTAAACCAGATATTTTTTTTGTGAAAATAAAATCAAATCCTGGGTCAGCATTTTCAATACAAATAATTTTTTTATCATAATTAGAATTTTTAAACTCGTTTAAATAAAGTATTTTTCCATTTGTTTTTTTTATACCAACAAAATTAATTTTATTTTTATTTTTGATTAAGAATAAGTCAGATATATTTACAATAACCTCAGGAAGTTTTAATGGATAATTAAAATTATACTCTCTTTTGTTATACTGTATTTCCTTTTTAAGGTCAGGAATATTTTTATAAGTAGTATAATTATAATACATATTTAATATTTTGTTTATTTTTAGGTATGTGATATCACTCCTTTTTAACCCAAATATTTTTGCAAATAGCTTTAAATTATCAAAAACCATGTCGATACTTTTGGTAAATATATATTTTGAGTATTCTCTAAGTTGAATACTTCTTTTAAGAAAATATATAAAATTCTCAAATGAGATATCAAACTTTTCTTTTTTTAAAAATTTTTGTATTTTTGATTTTTGAATATTTGTAAATTTAAATTTATTTTTTTTTGTATTAGTTTTATTTAAATTATTTCCAAAATAAGTTTTAAAACCTTCTCTGTAATTTAATGAATTAATTTCGTAGGTATTAGGCCTTAAATGTCCATATTTTCTCAAAAAAACATTTTTATCTTTTGTATAATCTTTTTTAATATTTGCGGCAATTGTTTCGATTGACTGTAGAAATTTTTCTTTATCATTTAATGAAAAGATATTCTTATTTACAAAAGAATTAATGAATTCTGTAGAAATAAATGCACATCTAGCAAGACCTGAGAATGGATATGTTCCATATTTTTTACAATCTTCAATTAACCAATAAATTTTAGCGATAAAATCTAAATTTGACTTTTCTATTTTATCCTGTTTTTTTTGTAACAATAAAATTTTGTTAAATTCTAAATTTAACTCTTTAAAAGCATTTTTATTTATTTGTTTTAAGGATTTTTCAATTAACTTAATTTCGTTATTTGTAAAACTTTCTTTTTTTAAAGCAGAGAGTTTTTCTTTTGTATCTAATGCAAAACAGCTAAAAATAATTTCAAATTCTATTTTATCATGAAGATTGGTATTTGATTTAAACTTTTTTAAATAGTAGTTTATTAATTTTTGTGCAGTTTTTTTTGGTAGCTGGTTAGGTATCCACGAATTAAAATCTACCCTTAAATCAATAAAAGGTGTTCCAAAAAAAGTTGTCATTAACTGGTTTGAGGTAACATCCCTGTATCCATAATATCTCCTGCTTTCTGCCCAAACAAAATCAGTTATTAACTCTTTATAAAGTGATAAAGCTAGTGGTTTTGGTTTAAGTCCAATCATTTCTGCTGGATTCCAATCAGACATAACGCTATAAAAAGCAGTTTTTCCTAAAAGCATAGGATGCCTTTTCTGAAGATTTACAATTTTTTTTCCAAGAGATTTAAATGCAAAATCTGCTGTTTTTGTATCTAAAATATTTTTTCGTTTTATGACTATTGGTCTGGATTGTAAAATATAAATTTTACCAACAGATGTGACAGCAAACTCCACATCTATATGGGAATTGTAATATTTTTTTATTACTTTTATAATTTTGATTAGTTTATCGAAATTTTTATTCTGTAACCTATATTTGTTATTATCAACAAAAACTATTTTTTTTGTATTTGGCTTTCCGGATGTAACAGCCTCGGTATCTTTTCCTTCAAAATAGTTTATTTGATATGATGGGAAATATGTTTCTAAATCGCAAGATGTACATACTCCAGAAAATTTAACATTATTAATCATAGATTGAACTAATATTTGGTTATATTTACTTTGATGTTTTGAGTAAGACTTTATTACATCATCAATACTATTTTTAATTTCAGTAATATTGTTTGAATTAATATTTAAAAAGCTTTTAAATTTTCCTGCACTTGAGCTATTGGCTGTATCTTCAAATTTATTGGAAGATCTTATAGCTAACAAACCCTTAAAATTTTTATTTATTTTATTTAAAATAATTGCGTTATTTTTTTTGTATTTAGATACAGAAAAAAAATAAGTTTTAGGGATATTTAGTGAAGGTATTTTTCTATCTAAAATGATTAATGTTTCAGCTTTTGTTTTTCTTTTTAGATTAAGCATATATTTTTTATCAATTTATTAGTATTATATAAATTATTTATTTTTAAAACATTTTGATTTTTTAATTGATTTAAAACAAACTTTTCAAAGAAAAGATATTTTTTTATTTCTGATAAGCTATCATATTGAAATTCATTCGTTAATTTCCTTTTTTTAGATCTTTTATTTATATCTGATTTTTTTGCTTTTATATTAATTATAAGATTTGGTTTAATTTTATTTCTAAGATACGTTTTAATCAATTTTTTGTTGTTTTTAAAATTAATAAACATGAATGCTCTTTGTATAAATCCTTCATCATCAATTAAAATGTCAATCTCATCATGATATTTATGAAGTAAGTATTTGGCCGCACATAATTCAATGAACCAATTTTTGTAGTTTTGTTTTTTTAAATTTTCAATATTTGAATATTCAAGGTCATGAAGAAATTTAGATACAAAAAATTTATTTTTTTTTTTAAATTTATAAAAAATTTTGTTACATATAACTCTATATTTTTTATAAAACATTGTAGAAACTGGATTTTTTAAACCTAATTTGAGATATTTTTTTTTTCTTATATTGGTTTTTCTTAACCGAACAATTTTTAAATTTATATCATTAGATTTAATCAATTTAAAATATTTTATTGATAGCTGATCTACTTTGGATAACTCTAATTCTCTATGTGCAAATTTATAAATTATAGATTTATATGAAAAAAAATTTGATTTTGTTTTTTTTAAATATTTAATTAAATTTTTATAAATATGAGTTTTCCCTGAACACGGTACGCCAAAAAACTCTATGCTTCTCAAATCAATTACCTTTTATTTAGTATTAATTAGATTTAATCCAATTTATATTTTTATTTGAAGTATAACTACCATAACAAAAACATCTGGATACATCATTTTTGATAGCCTCAGCATTATGATATGAAAGTGGATTTGATAAAAAGACTATTAATTTACCTGCTTCTGGTCTTATTTTTTTTATTACACTTACACTCCCATTCTCTGGGTGAGTGATATTTTTATCAAAGTCTTTATCTTTTTTATAAATTTCAAAACAACCACCATCTTCATTTTCAAGAGTATTAAAATACAATAAAAATGTTAAAAATCTTGTATCGTTATCTCTATGGGTCTTCATTGCGTAACCTTTCTTCGCTAATGAAAAATGAATATCAAAATAATAATAATTAAATAATTTATCATATATTTTTTTTCTAAGAAAATTTGTAAGTTTTTTAGTAAAACTTGCATCATGTATATTTCTTTTATGTTTAAATGAGTGTTGTAAAAATTTATTTGGTTTATTTTGCATTATAAATTTATATTCTGATTTACTTGAAACTTTTTCAAGTTCATTTATTAAAATTTTATACTGTTCTTCATTATTAAAAAAATTATAAAGTTTTTTAAATACTTTATTTTTTTCTAGCAGTTTGTCGAAGCTATCACTTCCCTTTCTAATATTACTCCTATTTAATCTGACGAATTCATCGAATTTAGTATTTTTTAATTCTTCAGTAGCTAATCTACAATCTTCTTCCTCAAGAAAATCTTTGATTTCTAAGACTGGAAATGGATCACTATATGCTTCGTATTTTAGAAGTCTTTCCTTATTTATCATTATTTAATTAAAAATTTTTTTTTAATTGTTTTTTTTTATAATCAAAAAAAGTTTTTATACCTTCAATTATCGACGAATAGAACAGTGTTGAAATAACGCTGTATCCAAAAAAAGGTATTGCAAGAGTATAACATAAAATTAGGCCTTCAAAATTGTAGCCATAAGAGCCTTGGCTCCAAACCCCAAAATTAGTTATTATAAAAAATATACAACATCCGCTCAAAGATCCTGAGATTCTCTTTACAATATTATTTGCGAAAAATTTTGATATTAAGCCGATTATAATTACACTTCCCCATGTAAAAATAGTTATTGAGTGGAAACCTATAATGTAATCAGTAATAGCAAAACAAAGTAATAGAGCTGGAATAAATCTTAATCCTAATAATAGTGGCACATAAAAACTTAAAGCAATAAGACTTGTAAAGTTTGGTGGGTGTGGAATAAATCTGCTTAAAGCTAAAACAGCAAAAATTCCTAAAGATATTTTTAAGTAATTCATCAACTGATAATATTAAATTAAATCAAATAAAATAACTAGTATAATTTTGTGTAGCCAAATCTTATTTGTCTTCCGTCCTGGCTATAAGTCGCAGGTTTTTCATACCTCTCGTTAAGCAAATTTGTAAAACTTAATGAAAAAATACTGCCGAAAGTCCTTTTTTTAACTGATAAGTCTACTAGATCTACACTTTTAACAAATTCATTTTTTGATCCTGTCCAATCTAAATGATCACCAATATATCTATAGTTTAAATTTAAATCTAAGAGGCCAAAATCTAAAAAGTTGATTTTTTTTACATAATCAATTCCATACGACAAGTCAGGCCTTCTTGAATTAGGACCTCCAGTATCAGTTCTGCTTTTTGCAAAATGAGACATTATTGAAATTGCTTGATCATTTTTAAAAGATAAATTTAGTTCACTTTCAATACCTTCTTGTGTAGTATCTGGTACTTTATTTTCATATCCAGACCAATCTGATTTAATTTTAATTCTGTCTTTCATATTTGTTCTATAAAATGTTGAGATAAATTTAAAATTTTCAGAAAATCGATATTCTGCGTATAATTCGTTAGTAGAGCTCTTTTCTGGATCTATACTGGTACTTCCTGAATGTGAACTTGATGATCCGTACAATTCATAAAGACTTGGGTTCTTAAGACCTGTAGAATGAGTCAATCCTAATTTCAGTTTTTTATAAAGTTGAGTATAATTAATTTTATATGTTTGATTCCCACCAGTTTCTTTATGGTCGTCATTTCTTAAATGTAATGATAATGACTGATTCTCATTAAATTTATATCCTGTGTTTGCAAATACGCCTAAGTTTTTTAGATGACCTTTTGTTTGAGATGTAAAAGTAAGAGTTTTATAATCTCCCCAATCATATTTATATTCTGCACCGTATCCAAAAGAAATTTTATTGTTAAATGTTACATCGCTTTCCGCCTTTGCTGTGAGAGATTCACTGTAATATGTATTTACAGTTCCTTGCTCATCATATTTTCTATCGTAGTTATGGTAATGAATAATAAAATTATCAAATGAGTTATTTGTAAACCTTTCAAAACCAGTCTGAATTGCATACATTTTATTATCTGAGGTAACATTATCTTCTGTCGACGCGTTTTTATCATAATCTGATTGGGTATCTCTTCCATAAAAGGTTGATTTAAATTTTAAATTTTCATTTATCCATTTATTGCCGTTAAGATTAATTTGATAATTTTCAGTTCCATCTTTTTCTGAACCTTTGGCTATTGCACTATCGGTTTTCATTTGGTTTGTGGCGCCTTTAAAATTTAGATGCCAACCACTTTCAGTTACTTTGGTTTGGTTGTAATTAATAGAATTATTATTAAAATTAAGTCCACTTATTGAAAGACTTTTATTATAATCAATATCAGTTATAAAATTTATAGCTCCACCTATTGCATCAGGACCAAAATGAGAACCATTTGATCCTTTATATACTTCTATTTGTTGAACTGTTTGAACAAAATCTTGTCCAAAATCATGAATACCGTTTGTGGTTGATTGATCGTTGATGGGAATACCATTTAATAAAACAAGTGTGTGGTTTGACTCGGAGCCTCGCATGAAAATTGCTCCAGTTTGTCCTTTTTGACCAGATTGATAATAGTCAAGGCCCGGTATTAGTTTAAGTAGATCAAGGGTATCTTTTGCGCCAGTAGCCTCTATTTCTTGTCTATTAAATACTTTTTTAATAATACTGTCACTATTATAAGCTGAGGTATTTGAGGTTTTGCTGATTGTTAAGCATGGAATTCCTTTTCTATTGTCCCATTCACATTTTTTTAAATTTTCAGCGTAAAGATTTGAAGTAAATAAAATGAATAAAATTATTATTTTATAAAGCATATGACATCCTTGGTTTTTATCCTTTTTTTATTAAAAGGATTTTTTAATTTATGCCGATGCTAATTTTACATAGTAGAACTAGACTTTTCCTGGCCTTCATTCAACAGCGGACTTTACTGGGTGGCGCTCGGACTTTAACCGTTACAGGTATAGCCAGTGAATTTCACACTGATTTCCCACCATGCATTTCAGTATATTATATCTAGTATTTAATTTTTTTTTTTAGTCAAGTATTTTGTTTAGTTCATTTCATCTTTGTAAAAAGTGGTTTGAACTTCAGTAGATAATTCCTGTTCACCAGGCACACAAATATTTGGATTTTCAATATCCTTAAACGAGTCCATCCCTCCATGAGGATCAGCGTCAGGTTTTGGCATATATTTTTCAAGATATTCCTCTTTTAATTCTTTAAAAATTCTATTTCCTTCCTTATCATTTTTCTCAGCCCTTTTAATTTCCTTCCATCTATTTTTTGGGAATTTTACATACATTGAAAAGCATTTTCTAATTTCCTCAATTTCATGAGGTGGGTACTGTGGCATATTTAATTGTGTTTCCGCTGTCAAACATTTGGTTATTGTTTCTGGTTTAATTAATCCTAAGTCTTCACACATTTTACGCAATGGAGTTCCATGAAATGGTACAAAGGAATAAATACTCGTATTTGTAGCATCTATATGCCTGTTAAGTTCGATTGTATCAAAGGCAAGTTTCTTTGTCTCTGTTGGAAAGCCTGTTATATTATTTGTACTAAATTGAATGTTATATTTTTTTGGTATCTTTAGTTTTTCAATTATGTCTTTATTTTTCCATCTTCTGTCCAAAATTCTTTTTCTAAATTCTTCATTTCCATGCTCAACACCAAACGAAATTCTATGCAATCCAACTTTTTTTAGTTTACTCATATTATCTTCAGTGATAGTCTCAGGCCTAGTTTGCATCCAGAACGGCAAGTTTATTTCTTTATACATTTCACAAAATTCGTCTAATTCTTTATTACTCATCCCTAAAAATGTATCAGCCCAAAAATAATTATATTCTACCTTGTGATTATCTTTAAAATGTTTCAATTCTTTATAGACTAAGTCCATTTTTTTTTTTCTATAATAGTTGTGACCTAAGCCTTTGTAAAATCTCATTTGATCAGGTGAATTACAGAAACGGCACGTAAATGGACATCCTCTTATTGTTTCTATTGGTATCATTTTGTATACCTTACCTGCCATTGGTCTGTAGAGCCTATTTTCCTCAAATTGCGAAATATCAATAATTGGGTTCTCATTAATATCAACGGGTTTAGTAATTGGGTTTTTTTTAATTATATTTCTATTTTTAAGATATTCAGGGCCTAGTGTCTTTACCCAACAGTTCGTTACATCATCATAATTTTCTTTATTTTTAATTTTATCACATAATTCTAATAAAGCATTTTCACCTTCTCCAACACAAACTATGTCAACGAGTTCTTCTTTAACACATATTTCCGGAGCAAAAGTAGGAAAAACTCCTCCAGCTATTACAGGTACTTTATTTTGATTTTTATAATCTTTAACTTCACTTAATACCCGCATACCTAATTCCCACATATCTTCTGTGGAAGAAATTGCAAATAAATCAGGTTTGAATTTTTTTACTTTATCTTTAAAATCTTGTTTCCAATCTGAATTTTTTAATCTAATTCCTCTACTCTCCATTGAGTATGGCACAACATTTAGTTTTTCCATCTTACTTCCATCAGAGTCTATTCCATGATCAACGGAGTAATATGTGGTATCAAAAATATCTATATTATGTCCTTTTTCCTTTAATATCGCTGTAAACATAGCAATTGCAGGTGGCAACATATTCATTCCAAATGTATTAGGATAAATAAATAAAATGTTAATTCCTTTTCCGTTTTTCATATCAATTATCTATTAAATAATATTTCCATTCCATTTTTCTACACCACCATGTTTAACCATTTCATCATCGGTGGATATAATTCTATCTTTATATTTGTTCTTTAACCTATATATCAAGTATCTTTCAACTCTGCAACGCGATGTATTTCTAAACTTATTATGAAGCTTTTTTTTTCCAGAATTAATCATTTCTTGTTGTCTTCTTGAAACATATCCATAAGAATCTTTCGATGTATAAAAATGTCCTCCCTCAACAAGTCCAATGCCTGAAACTATGACTTTTGAGTCTGGATTTTCATCTAGTGCTAATAAAATACTATAGAAACCTGTGGCTACACCCCAAAATCCCTGATATTTTATACATGAATAAGTATGTTTAATAATTTTTATCAAATCTATTTCATAAAAAAATATTTCGCCAAGTACAATATCTAATCCTCCTAATTTATAAAACTTGGATTGAAATTTAAATTGTTCTTTGCTGGTTAAAAATTCTAATTTACTATTTTTCAATTCATTAGGAATTTTTATTGAACCAGATCTACAATATAATCTTTGTGGTATAGCATTAATAACACGCACTTTTACATTTTCGTTTTCAGTATATTCTTTTGATCCAATTAATGCTGTATGTATAGTTTTAGGATATTTTTTTTTATAGTTAAATGCTCTCTCAGCAGCACCATTTGCAGAGTAAATTTTATCTACCTCAACATCGGGTAATTTGGAGTCGGGCTTGGATCCTAAAACTAAAATATAATTTTCTTTATGGGGCACTTAATATTTCTTTTTTTTTATTAATCTTTCTGCTTTTTTCACATCACTTATTGTATCGACTGCTACAGAATTTGAGTTTAATTTTATCATTTTAATTTTTACATCTAGGTCAAAAAATCTTAAAATTTCTATATCCTCTATACTTTCTGTTTCACTTTTCTTTTTTTTTGAATAAAATTTTTTAAGTTCAATGTTATTAAAGGCGTAGATACACACTTGCTTGTAATATTTAACACTTTTATTGATTAGTGACCCGTCTTTATTTATCTTTTTTGATGCGGGTACAACTGCTCTTGATATGTATATTAGTTCCTTATTTGAATTGACAACAACTTTTGGTAAATAAGAACTAGAAACATTGTCAAACTTATGTACTTTGTCGTAACCACAAATAACATGTTTGGGATATTTGATTTTTGCCTTTATAATCGATTTAATATCTTTTGGATTAATCGTTGGTTCATCTCCTTGCACATTAACATAAATTTTAGATTTTATTTTAAACGATGCTTCTGCAACCCTATCTGTTCCTGTCAAACATTTGTTTGAAGTCATTAAGGAATTGTAGCCAGCCTTACTAACGACATTTGATATCTTTTTACTATCTGTTGCAACATAAAGATTTTTTTTTCCAACAACTTTTGCACAAATATCAGCAACTCTTAAAACCATTTCTCTTTTTAAAATTTTAACTAAAGGTTTTCCTTTATAGCGGCTTGATCCATATCTTGCAGGTATAATAATTACACTTTTCATTCTTAAGAAAAATTTGCGTATACAGATGACGATCTTATTTTGTATCTTGTAGGAGTTATTGATATTAATTCAGAACGATTTTTTAAGGATAGATATAATTTTATCATTTCATCCATTTCATAACGTCTTGGATCATCAACTGGATAACCATCCAGGCCTGTGACAAAAATATTTTTTGCATTTCCACTATTAGCAATGCACAATGCATAAACTATTGTAAGTGAATTAGGAGCAATAGAATAGTTATTTTTAAACTGAAATTCTCCTGGTTTAACTTGTAATCCATAATTTAAAATTTTTAATTTTCCAAATTTTTTCTTTTGTAAACTTGAAAGTCTTTCTAAAGGAAGGACAAGTGGTTGTGTTATTTTTTTAAACATTTTAATATCTGATGTGAGTCTAAGTGTGTGACATGCTACCCTTATATCAATTAACTTTTCTTGAATTGTTTTTTGATAATTTAATCCAATTACAAATGGTTTATTTTTTAAAATAAACTTTTCAATTGCATCAACATGATGAGTTGAGCTTGGACCAGCTCCTATAATAAGTACATCTTTTCCTTTTATTTTTTGATTTGGGGCCCAGTTTCCTTTAGTTTTTCCATGATATATTTTTTTACCAACTTCAATTAAATTTTTATTATAGGTTTGAGCTCCATATGCATTAAGATTTTTGATTGTTGACAGTATTTCAAATGGTTCAAGTTTCAAATCTGCTAAAATACTTTGAATAAATGTAGGGTGTATTTTGTATTTTCCTGCAAGATAATAATAATAGTTGGTTCCCCAATCATATTTTACTTTCATTGGTTTAAACCAGTTATCAATTAATTTTAAAATAGACGAACTATCTTTTGGTTTTTTTTTGTATTTAGAAAACTCTATTAGTGCATACTCAGTTTTAATATTTCCTGCACCTCTACCCATGCCTGTAACAGTACTATCAATCCATGAGGCACCTTCATTGAATGCCGTGATACCATTTATTAAAGCTTTACCCATATTATCGTGAGCATGAAATCCTAAAGGCTTCTTCCAATTAAGTTTTATATTTGAAATTATTTTGACTATATCTTTAGGATCAAGACTTCCTAGGCTATCTGCGAAATAAAAAACATCTACTTTACTTTTGTTAAGTAATTTTGTTACATTTTGAATATCATTATCTGATAACTCTGAGATTTGCATTAAATTAATTATTACTTTAATTTTGAATTTTTTTATTTGATCACAAATATTTATTATTTTTTGAACTTCATTTAAGTGGCATGCAAATCTTACGAATGATATTTTTGAATTCTTAAAATTATTAAAAAAAACTCTAATTTTTTTTTTATCTGACATTTTGCTAGAAATTATATCTTTAGCATTTAACATAATTCCAAGCTTTATGCCCTTTGGTATTTTTAAACTATTAATATATAAATCTGTTGTATATGCGCATGGTCCCATATAAGTATTTTTATTTGCAAACCTGAAACCTAGCTCAACATATTCTACAGCAGAGTCTGCCATAGAATTTAAGTAATTTTGAACCAATTCATTTGGAAAATCCCAATTATTATAATATCCCCCATCCCTTAGGGTGCAATCAAGTAGATTAATTTTCATATTTTTTTATCAATTTTTATCATTATATTGATTAATTTCATTTAAATTTTGATTTCTAGACAATACATCGTGATAAGCGCCTTCATCAACTAATTTTCCATTACTAATAACGAATATTTTATCACAATTTCTAAGGCTACTTGTTCTGTGAGTTATAAATATAATAATCCTATTTTTCTTTAATTTATAAATATCATCAATTATTTTTTTTTCAGTTTCAATATCTAAAGCACTGGTTGCTTCATCAAATATAATTATCTCGGAGTTATTATACAGAGCTCGTGCAATTCCAATTCTTTGTTTTTGACCACCCGAAATTCTTGCTCCTCTATCCCCCATAATTGTATTAGATTTATCAGGAAGATCTTCAACAAATTCTTTTAGCTGCGACAGTTCTACTGCTGAGTATAGTTTCTTTTCGTCGATTTCTTTATCTTCTTTTCCTAACGCAATATTTCTCTTTATAGTATCATCAAGTAAATAAACGTCCTGTGGAACATAACCTATATTTTTTTGCCATTCTTTGTAATTTAAATCTATATTTTTTTCATTAACTAATATTTTTCCTTCTTCTGGCTTTAATAGTCCTAAAATAATATCTATTAAAGTTGATTTTCCAGCACCAGATTTTCCAATAATACCTATAAACTCCCCTTTATTAACTTGAATTGAGATATTTTTTAAAATTTTTTCCTCATTTTTAGAGTATCTGAAGTTTACATTATTAATATTAATTTTATTTATTTCGGCAAATTTATTTTTATCAAAATAATTTTCTTCGTTTTGATAGGTTTGATTATTTTTATCTAAATTAATGTATTCATTTTTTAAAGCATCAAATCCTGATCTAAAATATTTTAAGTTATTAAATCCTGCGTTTAAATTAACAAAAACAGGCAGCATTCTAATTATAATTACTGTCATTAACGTAATAGTTGGTAGAATTGATTTAATTGAATTTCCTTCAATATAAAAAAATAGAATTGTTAAACTCAAGGATAAAACTGCCAAAACCTCAAGAAACAATCTTGGTATCATTTGTAAAAAACCATTTAAAACCTCATTTTTAAGTCTTTTTTCATTAACTATTAAAAACTTTTTCATAAAAAAATCAAAATTCCCAAGAATTTTAGTTATTTTAATAGAGCCTATTCCATGATTTAAATTTTTTAATAAGTCCGCCTCAAGTGATATTGCCTCTTTTCCAAGGAATTTTATTTTTTTTTTTTATTAAAGAGTAAATTATCACTGATATTAATGTCATTAGACCAAATATTATCAGTGAAATCTTTGTATTGACAAAAAATAATGTTGAAAGCAGAAATATTAGCAAAATAATATCTTTAAATGATCTTACAAGAAGAAATAAATAATGAGAACTTAGATTAACAACACTTAGTATATTATTTATAAGTTTCGATGGATTATTTTTTAAGAAAAAAATGTAATCTGTATTTAAATATGAATTATAAAGTCGTGATCTATTGTAAGTCACAATTAATCTTTTAAGATTTAATTCAAAATAATTATAAAAGACAGTTATAATATTTTTAAAAATAAATACAAAAGTTACAAAAATAGAAGAATATATTATTAAAGAAATTTGACTCTTTGTGTTTAAAAAATTTTTAATATTTTCAAATGGTATCTTTGATATTAAAGTTTCACTATCTGTTAAAACCATTACAAATAAGCCAATTACTCCCATTCCCAAGGTTTCTATAATTGTAACAAATATCCCAAAAATTAATAAACAAATAAGTAATATTAAATATTTTTTATCTATGTAAAAGTTTATATCATTAAAGATTTTCATGTTTTGTTATTTAATAATTTAATCTTGTCTAAAATTTGAATTGTTGCTTTGTAAGATGTTAATAATTTGTCAACTTTTTTTTTTGATTTTATTAAACTAACTATTGATTTTAGTGTGTGTTTTTGATTGTACTTTTGTTCAACATTTATAGTTTTTTTAAATAAATGACTATCATAATTTTTTTTGTAAATATTTAAATTTCCAAAAGAATTATCTGAAACAACCTTTGTTTTATTTGTTATCAGTATAAATTGATTGTGATGTATATTTTTTACCCCAATATTTATCAAAAATATTTCACCATTTTTATATTCAATTTTAACATCTGGCTGAATGTCGTTATTCCATTTAGGATTTTTTTTTAAAATTGAAATCTTTTTTGGTTTATAAATAAATTGGCTTAATAGATTAATATAATGTGAACAATTATTATACAATCCTCTATTATATAAATATACTGACTTAAATTTTTTTGAAGTTCTGAATTCTTTACAAATATTAGTATACTTATTTTGAAATGTTCTATTATAGTTTATAAATAACAAAATTTTATTTTTTTTACATACGTTTATAATTTTTTTTAATTCTAAAAAATTTTTAGCTCCAGGTTTTTCTATCAATATATATTTAATGAATTTATATTTTTTTAAAGAATTAATAAGTTGGTAGTTTTGTTCTTTTTTAACTGCTATAATTATAAAGATTGGTTTGTATCGTTTAACTAAACTGTTTATTTCATTTGATGCGGGTATTTTATATTTTTTTTTAAATTGATTTACTTTAGTATTAATTTTATCAACTGCAAACATAAATCTAAGATTTTTGTTTTTACTAATTGCTTTGGCATGAGAAATTATATTTTTATTATAATAATCATACTTAAGCCCAATATTACCCAATCCAATTAAGGCTGTTTTTATTTTTTTATTTGTCATCAGGTATATAATTTTTCTGCATTGTTAAAAAAATGTTTATAAATTTTATCTCTTTTGAAATTATATTTTTTTAAATTATTGACTAATCTTTTATTAAATATTTCATTTTGGTCCATTTCATTGGTATCAAAAATATTCTGGTCAATTATTTTGCTTTTTTGTCCGTTAAGAATTAAGCCACTTAATTTATCATTTAAATATTTGGGGTAAATTTTTTCAAGGTAGTATAGTGTTTTTTTTGCAGTTAATATTTGGGGTTTTTTTAAAGTTTTAATTTTCGAAATTTCCTTAAGTGTTTTAAAATATTCAAATTTACTTTTACACTCTATCGAAATTTTTAATCCCGAATAAGTTGAAGATCCAGCTGTAATTGGATATTTTCCATTGCAAGCAAATTCAAGACCAATCGTTCCTCTTCCAGTTACAACGTTATCACAAATATTAATTAAATTTTTCGTGCTTATTAAATCATTGTCACATAATTTTAGATTAGTAATTTTACTGTATTTTCTAAGAATTGTTTTAACGATACCTTCTTCGTTATATAAGTGACTTGATGGATGCGGTCTTACAAGCCATAGAATTTTATCATCTTTATTTTTTCCAATAAATTCAAGTGTTTTTTCAAATTGTTCAAAATAATCTCTAAAAATAAATGATGTTCCAAATATATGAGGAGCGTCAGCGAAAGCATGAGGGGCAAATAAAATTACTTTTCTTATTTTATCACTTTTAACATTTAATAAATTAAATAAATCTCTTTTTTTAATATTTTTTTTTATTTTATTTGCACTTGTTAAGCATCTATAACCAGTATATCTAGTATCCAAATTTCCACTTAACCTTACCTTCAAATAATTATTAATTTGATTATTGCTAATTTTTATATTTTTTTTTAAAAAAAGATGAATTTACTCCATGTACAGATAAATTTAAAAAACCTTTCTTAATTTTTGCTTTAGTAAACTCATCTAAAAAAGTAAATGTAGAGTGTGCGTGACCATGTAATGAATAAACTTTTATTCCTTTATTTAACGCGAGTCTCCCTATAATGCCATCATTGTAACAATATGATTCTGTGTTTACTATTACAAATTTAATATGGTTTTGATTAAGTAATTTATTTATTTTTAAAGTTCTATAAATTGTGATAAATATCAAGTTACAAAAAAATAGATTAATTTTAGGATTAATAAAAAAAAAGTTTTTTTTAATATAAGTATCATATATTAAATCTCCTATATGAGTATTTTCAATTTTATAATTTTTAATAAACCAGTTAAAACCCTTTATATTGATATCTATTAAACTGTAAATTAATAATAAAATTGATTTTAATAGAATAAGTGGATTTAAAAAAATTTTATTATATCGAAAACCAATATAAAAATTATAAAAACCAAAACTTTTATAAATTTTAAAAATATTTTTACTAGACTTGTCTGTTAAAATAATTGGATTTAATTTCAATTTATTGCTTATTGGAGCTGCTATAAGAGACGAAACTATACTTGCTAAATTTCTTGATCTATCAACAAAAATAAAGGAGTTTTTTCTATTGGTATTATCTATTATATGTTTGTTTAGAGAAATAAACTCTTTAAAATAACTATTCATTATAATTCTTTATTTAAAATAAATTTAATTTTAATTATTATTTTATTAATTTCTCTATCAGTAAGACCATAATAAACTGGCAAACTAATTGCCCGATTATAATAATTAATCGATGATTTGAAATGGTTAGAGTTATATTTTTTAATTTTGCTATAATATGGATGTAAAAATATTGGTATATAATGAAGATTTACATTTATATTTTTATTTCTCAAATAATTAAATAGTTTTGAATGAACTTTTTTAGGAACCAAAATAATGAGTAGATGATAGCTGGAATATATATTTTTGTCTACTTTTTGAAATTGAATTGGAAAATTTTTTAGTTTTGTCTTATAAGTATTAATGATTTGATTTCTTCTCTTTACGAATAAATTAATTTTTTTTAGTTGATTAATTCCTAGGGCGGCATGAACATCACTTAAACGGTAATTGAAGCCAAGGTATTGTTGTTGATAGAACCACTTTCCATGAGATCTCTCAGTGAATTTTGATTTTTCCCTCACAATCCCGTGTTCTCTTAAAATTGACATTTGATCTGCTAATCTTTTTTGATTTGTCGTTGCCACACCTCCCTCCGCACTAGTAATAATTTTTACAGGATGAAAACTAAAAACTGTAATATCCGAATATTTACAACTTCCTACTCTAGAATTATTATATATCGCCCCTAGCGCATGTGAGGCATCCTCAATAATTTTAAATCTATATTTTTTTGATAATTTGCTTATCTCTTTCATTTTACACGACAATCCTCCTAGGTGAACAACAACTAATGCTTTTGGTAATTTTTTATTTTTCTTGGCCTGTATAAGTTTTTTTTCAAGTTTATATAAAGAAATGTTAAATGTTTCGATATCAATATCTACAAAGTCAATTTTTGCACCGCAATATAAACCACAATTTGCTGAAGCCACAAAAGAAATGGGGCTAGTCCATAAGATATCATTTTTTTTAAGTTTTAAGGCCATACAAGCAATATGTAATGCTGATGTTGCACTATTAAAAGCAACAGAATATTTTGAGCCACAATATTTATTAACTAAATTTTCAAATTTATTTATTTGAGGACCAGTAGTGAGATAATCTGATTTTAGGACCTTTTTTACTGACTCAACATCAGATTTGTCAATATATTGTCTGCTATATGGTATTATTTTTCCCATTAATTAATAGAAAAGTTTTTTAATTATCTTTTCTAATTCTTTTATAGTTAAAAATTTTGAATTGTTTCCACTATTGTAAGAGAAATTACTTTTTACTTTTTTATATTTTTTAACTGAATAGAAATTCTCAAGTTTTCTATCATAAATTCCCAATATAGCGTAATATTTACCTAGGTCGTAAGTTCTGTCACTTTCACTAGAAGTTATTAACTGTTCATCTATCTTCTCTCCTGGTCTAGTGCCTATAAATTTGTATTTACAATTCGGTGCTATGGCTTTGGCTAAGTCCATAATTCTATAACTAGGAATTTTTGGTACAAAAATTTCTCCACCTTTATTATTTTTTAAACACCATAAGACCATATCTACAGCGTCATTAATTGACATATTAAATCTTGTCATTCTTTTGTTAGTTATAGGGATTACTCCATTCTTCTTATTTTTAATAAATAGTGGAATCACAGAACCTCTGCTACCCATTACATTTCCATATCTTGCTACACTAAATTTAATTTTTCTACTTCCGATAATGTTATTTGCAGCTAAAAATAATTTGTCTGAAGCTAATTTTGTAGCACCATAGAGGTTTATTGGTGAAACCGCTTTGTCTGTTGATAGTGCTATTAAATTTTCAACTTTTTTATCTAAAGAAGCTTCAATCAAATTTTGAGCTCCAATAATATTCGTTTTAACATATTCAAAAGGATTATATTCAGCTGCAGGAACTTGTTTTAGGGCTGCGGCATGAACTACTATATTTACGTCGTCTAGTGCTCTATAAACTCTATCCTTATCTCTCAAATCTCCTATAAAATATCTTAGTTTTGGATATTTATTTATTGGCAGTCTTTCAGCCATCTCGAATTGTTTTAATTCATCTCTACTGAATACAATAATTTTTTTTATATCTTTGAACTTTTTTAAAATTGTATTAACAAATAACTGACCAAAAGAGCCTGTTCCGCCAGTTACTAGAATAGTTTTGTTTCTTAAAAAATTTTTATTTTTTGTCATTTTTTTTTGTTTTCTCTAACTCCTTTTGGATTTCCTCGTATTCTTTTGATTTTTTCTTAAGAAAATTTATTGTTAATAAGGTTTTTTTATTAATACCTTTGGGAGTTAAAATATAAAGATAACTGAATTTATTATCATTTCTTTTAAAATTTCTAATTTTTATTAAACCTTTTTTTCTTAATGCTTTTAT
>MDTE01095089.1_pt1 | contig 30187 bp, 27 predicted proteins | sample 811231 | NCBI WGS metagenome assembly MDTE01 (sample SAMN05326651, study PRJNA326480) | marine metagenome | isolation source: seawater | place: Indian Ocean: Red Sea | collected 2010 | reverse complement strand
GGATATTGAAAAATAATTATTATTATCTAATAACAGATCTTGCAAAATCAATCACTTTCTGATATTTGATCATTCCTGTATAAAAATAGATAGAAAGAAGGACCAATGCATATCCTATTCCTGAAATACAAACAGTCACGATATTATTCATGTCTTGGTTTATTATTATAATTGGAAATATTGCGGCTATTGATGAAAATAAAGTTATCTTTAACATATTATTCCACGGCAATAAACTAAGCAATGACAGCGATAGAATCTCCTTCGCCTTTGTTACCTGTATAAGGGTTTTTATAGAAGATGATAAAATAAAGCCAACCGCACCCCCTATCATTCCATACTTTTGAATCAAGATATAACTTAAAATTATAGCAACAATCATGGAACATAGATGTGAGATAAAAATTGTTTTGGTCTTTTTGAATGCTCTTAAAACCACGGAGGGACTTAATATGTAAATCATAGTAATCAGTAAGAATATTCTATATACAGGTACACTATCTATATATTGATCAGTAAAAAGTAGAGTAATTATATTTTTTGCCAGCAATACAAATAAAATAACAACCGGTATAGTTACCATCGAAAACTGGCTAACCATTTTATGCCAGAGCCTTTTTATTTCTGTTAAATCCTCTGCCTTTTTTTTTATCGTCATTTCTGGAATTACAACTTGACTGATAGATGAATAAAATATACTAATGAAAGGTATCCCAAATTGAGCGATGGAGTATGCAGCAAAATGAGCTGGCGTTAATAAAGTTGCTAAAATAAACTTGTCAACCTTGTTCCCAATCTCCCCCACCATTCTTGCACTACCAATCGGAAATGCATACCTTAACTGCGATTTTAGTAATGGTATTTCTATTTTCCTTATTTTGATACCATAATTCTTTTTTATGTATATATAAAGAGTTGAGAATCTTATAAATGCAAATATTGTCAGTGACCAAAGAACGTAATAAACATCTTTAAAAACAATAGCTGTACCAATCACCAATACACCCCGCACGGTTTTGTTTATAATCTCATAAATAACCACAACCCTTGATTTTTTTTCTAAGATAAAGAGACTGTCTAATATCAATGATGTGAGCATAAAGAAAAAATATAAACATATCGGAAAGACTAAAGTTGCAATTACTGGTGAATCAAATATATCTGATAATGGATAGCGCAAAATGTATAATACAGGTAATAAAAACAATCCTATAATAACTAATAGGAAGAATGTTTGAGACATTAGTTGAGCCCGCTTATCTTTTTCATGTGGAAAATAATAATAAAGACTGTTAATGAGTCCCCATTTTGCAGTATCAATCAAGAAAAGGCTCACAAATAACATTTGCTGATAAATACCATAATTATCTTTTGAAAAGATTCTGACTAGAATAATTGGTATTAATATTGCGAGAACAAAAGAAGCTGACTTACCAATAAATAAATAAACCGCTTGAACTGATAAGGTATAATTTTTATTTTCTATGCTGAATTAATCTCTCTGATATTTTGGAGCGTATTATTAAATCTTTGTCTTTGAATTTTAAATAAATCTGATATATACCATAAAAAGCAATGATAATAATAAATGAATCAATTGGTATTCTGTATCTATTCCTTGCAAAATATGGAGCTATGGTTAAGAAAATATGAATAATAATATGACTTAGAATAATAACCATTAAAAATAACCCATACTTATGTCTAATTCTTATTATAAAATAAACCCCAATTAGAAAAAATGGTAAAAGTAAACCGTAAGTTAATCCCACACTTAAATTATGTCTTAATGACCATGGCCCCTCAAATTTAAACCCAGTTCCAACATATTCAGAATAGAAACGGAATGGGCGACACATTTCCTTAAATTCAACCCACCATACCTCATATTTGGAATAATTATGTGGAATTAAACCATTTTGTAATCCTTCTTGCAAGTTTTTATACCTTTTGCCTTTCAAATTTGGTACTTCCTCACCTGCAAGGATAGGATCAATCATTGATTCATCCCATTCAAATTGATAATAAAATAGTTCCCATGCTTCTTTATCATTACTTGCCTGATTAGTATATCCAAATATCTTATCTGTATATCCTGCTGTCCTCTCTGTCAAAATAACAGGTCTTTTATATACATAATAATTCCGTAATAACCATGGAACCATTAGCAATAAAACAACACAAGTGCAAAACACGGATTTTTTTAAACCAGATTTCCAAGATTTTATATCTAAAACCAAGAAAGCAACAATAAATATAGGGAAATAAGTAATAAACCTCTCATCCATGTGGATAAGAAATGCAAAAACCATTGAAAACATAAACAATAAAAAATGTCTATCCTTCTTTATTGCAACAATAAACAAATAAATAGTTAATGAGAATAAGAATACTAGCCAAACCTCCTTTAATACAAAAGGAATATACCTGATATGTAAAACATAAACTATGCTCCATAATGATGATATTATTCCTATTTGTTTATTAAATATTTCTTTGCTTATATAAAAAATTATTATTGGTATTAATGAACTAATTATAGCATTCAAAATAATAATTGATAAATAAGATTCCCCAAATATTCTGAATAATAATGCAATAATTAATGGAAATCCTGGTCCGACAAGATAACTATTACTATAAAAAGTTGATAAATCCGGAACGAAGATTCCTTGCTCAATAATATTGTTTGCATAAGATATATAATCCCATTCATCACCAGAAGGTCCATTTGATTGATATGAAAAAATACCAAATCCTAAACGAAGAACTAGTGAAATAACAAAAACAAGAATTAATAATTTTCTTATCCTTGGCAAATAATTATTAGGATATTTAATTATATTATAGAAAAAATTATTTACCTTTTTTAACAAACTTTCCTATCCAGTATAATGCTATTGGATTAATAATATTTGGAATTTTAATTTTTTTTATTTCAATAAAATTTAATTTATTAGCAGAATTAAATATTTGGTTTATATCTGTCTCATGATATTCACCAGTAAATTCTTTATGTCCTAGTAATCTAAGTATAGTTCTACCTGTTCTATAAATTTTATTCTCTGTAGGGCCACTAATGATAATAAAACCACCCTCTTTTAATTTTTTCCAAAATAATTCTAAACACCAACTGAGCGAAGGAACATGTTCCAATACATTTGCTGCGATTACAATATCTAAAGAGGAATCTGGAATTATATTATCTATTTTATCGGGATGGAAAAATTTTGTTTGTTTCATATTTAATTGGTTTGCCATTTCCTTAGCAAATTCAAGTTCTATATCGACTCCATACAAAACTTGTGAACCTTGTTGTAAATAATTAAATAAGATACCCGTTCCACATCCAAAATCCATAATATTTGCATTTCTTAGTTCACCACACATTTCTATAATCTTTTCAACTTTTCTCCAAGCAAACCAACGGCTTAAAGCATTACCATAAAGATATGAAGGGATTGCCATTTCCGCAATTGCTAAACTACTTATACTATCCCCTGTTTTTTCTAACGTATTTATTAAATTATCTTTTATAATACGCTTATCAAGCTTATAAAACATAGACTGATTGATACCATTTTTTGTTATCATATTATTTGTATCCTATTTATCCTTTTAAGTGTTTATTTTCTTCCATATCGAACCACATTGCAAATAGTGTAAACAGGCTGGCACTCATAAACGAAAACATTGCCGCCAAAGCATTTATGGGTGGAATGTTTAATTCTAGAAATAACCACCTATAAAATACTCTCATGAATAGACCAACTGAAGTCATGCCAAAGATGAATCCAAAAAAATAAAAAAATACAAGAGGATGAAAATCTCTAATGATATATTTTTCTTTCATGCGCCAAAGAAATCTTTTAAATAATAACCAGCTTATAGAAAAAATAACTTTATGCAATTTAATCCCAGATTTTTCACCCACATTATATACTGGAGTAATCGGCACATCCTTCACACGAGTATTTAAGACATTCAACATAATCAATAGATCATTTGGTTGCCCATATCTTTTATACATACTATCCCAATCTACCAATTTTAAAGATTTATTATTTATTGCTGTATATCCTGTTTGGGAATCAGCTATATGCCAATAACCTGATGCTATCTTGGTTAATAATGATAAAATGGAATTCCCAAAATAACGAATTTTTGGAATTATCTTATAAGCTTCACCTGTAAAGAGGCGATTCCCTTTAGCATAATCTGCTTCACCATTCACTACCGGATCAAGAATAGCAGGCATATCTTTTGGCGCCATCTGACCATCTGCATCTATTCTTACAGCTATATCAATGTTATTATCACACGCCCATTTATACCCTGTAGCAAGTGCTCCACCGCACCCCTGGTTCTTATTATGCTTTATCAAGCTAACCTTGGAATTATTTTCAATATAAGATTCTATAATTTTAACACTATTATCTTTGCTACAATCATCTACTATCACCATTTTATCTACATAATCAGGCATGGTTTCTATGACTCTGCCAATTTGAGTTTGTTCGTTATAACAAGGGACAATAATTGCAATTGATTTATTATTATACATATTATCTATTTATCATATTAAAAAATATTGTATGTTATTTTATTAAGATCATTCAATAATCTGTCTGTAGTATTAGCTTGACTGATTTCGCTAATTAATAATATTGGCCTGATAGCTTTTATATTAAAATCAAAGGAATGCAATGAATCTGTTGAATTAATATGGATTGTATCTAGAATTATAATAGATAATTATTCATGGTTAATTTTGTATTCTTTTGTCCATTGATCTAATAAAGATAGCATGTTAGTAACAGCATAAGTAGTAAAAAATCTTGGGAACTGATATTTGCGAATATTGTGTTTTACTAATGTATTTACAACATTGGAAAATAGTGATGTATAATATTCCATTATAAAAAGTATTTGAATAAGAAATATCATCTTTTTTGATATAAATGAATTTTTATTTTTTTTAAACTTATTAAAAGTATCGTAACAATAAACTTTTAATTGATTTTCAATATCAATATTATCATTGTAATATTTTTCAATTTCCTTTTCTTTCATTAAACCAGGTACAGGAATATTACTAATACTAGGATAAAAATTATTGAATATATCATTTAAAATTTTCCTATCTAATTTCATTGCAGGTGGTACACTCATTATGAAATCAAAAAAATCATTCTCAAGGTAAGGGGAAAAGGGCTCTGATTTACCAATATATATGGCTGAATCTATTAAGGAAAGCTCTCTTCGAATTCTGTTAAAAAAATAAAATGCACTTATTGGATCGGGATAATCTTTATATTTTTTTAGCTCTGCTTCTACTAAATCTATAGCATTATTTTCCATCATTTGACTTTTGATATTGTTAGACTTGAGAATATAATTAGCAAGCCCTCTTAGATATCCCAATCCTCTCTTCCGTACAAACTTTTTAGAAATTAATCTATAATTCTGGTTTTGTATTAGTTTTAAGATAGGTTCATTTATATATCTACCATTAACTATGCAATCACCCGTACCAGTGAAAGTGAAATTATATTCTTCTGGAATCTTTGCAAACATTGGTCTTAAAAAATTAATCTCCTCATCACTTTCGTAGCCATGTATTTTATTTTTCTGATTATTATATTTATTTATAAAATTATGAGGAAGATCAATTATTTGATGATCAATATTTAAGCATTTACTAACCTCTTTTGCTATCATAATATCATCTATATATGGATTGAATTTTCTAGTTGTAAATGCTTTATAATTAGCATTCTGACTTTTTAATTCAGAAGCTATCCATCTTGAGTCATGCCCCCCAGATAGACCTATCCATATTTTACTATTCACTTTTATTAAATATTTACTTATTGATTTTTTGAAAAGCTTATAAGCTTTATTAGATATTTGTTCTGATGTGAGGGTATGATCAATTTCTATATTATCAATTTTCCAATATTGGAAAATATTAATTCCTTTACTAAAATCAATTGTTAATAAACTTGCTGGAGATAGGCAGGAAATATTTTTAAAAAATGTGTAATCACTGATCATATTATCTAATCTTAAAAAAACATTCCATTTCTGCCAATCAACTTTTTTATCAATTATTCCAGACAAAATAATAGGCTTTATTTCTGAAGAAAATAAAAAAGTTTTCTTTGTATTAGAATAAGCGTAATACAATGGTTTCATCCCATAACGGTCATTGATAAGAATGAGTTGTTTTTTGTTTGCATCCCATAGAGCTGAAGAAAATATCCCATTTAATTTATCTAAATTATTTGAGCCGTTTTCATGTAAATAATTAAGTAAATATTCAGCATCGTTTTCTTGAAATTCAAACTTTACACCACTATCAATCATCTGTTTTTTTTGTAATTGGTAATCAAGTAAATGCCCATTAAAAACTAAATATTTGTCTTTACGAAATATTGGTTGTTTTTCTGTATTTAACGAACCATTAGTTAAACGGCCTAAACATATCTGATCACCATGCCAAACATGATGAGCCATACTATCTGAGTAATAAAAATGATTTCTCATTTTATTAAAGATTTTTTCTATAGTATGTTGATCAAATTCCTTTGAAATTATTCCAAATATTTTACTCATATTATCTAATTAAACATTAAAACTTGGAAAGCGAACCTTTTCTATTCTTTTTCAATGCCATATCCTTTATTATATGTATTTACTGTACCCTTATCCCCAATTACAAAAAGAAAATAGCAAAAAATACCAATGATGATGATTGCAATATGAAATACAGCATTAATGTTTGCGCCATTCATTGATCCACATAACTTAAACAAAGCATATACGAAGGCTTCTCCTGTACCGAGACCTCCAGGTCCTAATGGAATTGCATTCAATAAAAACGCAATCGGCGCCAAAAAAAGATAGTGTGGAAATGTTAATATATTTTCAAAACTTTTACCAAAAAAATAGAAGCTTAAAATCAGAGGAAATTGTCCAATTATTGATATAATAGTAGTAAGAAATAATGTGTATTTTTTATGCTTAAACTCATAAAGTGCATCATATAATTTTTTAATGATTACATGCCCAGGGGCTTTTTTAGTTGCCCACTGAACAATTCCATTTTGCCTGAAACGATCACTCATGGTGACAATGAATCCAATAATAAGCAGTGTGAGTAGTATGAAAATGAACAATCCCAATATTTGTAAGTTTCGAAATTCAACAATTATCACTTTGCCAAAAATTAGTACTCCACAAATTGCACCAAATGATAAGATCAGCGCACTAAACAGACCAACAATGCGATTTAGAATTACGGTGCTAATAGCTTTGAATTTATAACGAATGTCACGTGTTAAATAGTAAGTCTTAACTATATCTCCTCCTACCCCTCCAGGTATAATTGTGTTAAAGGCTATACCGATGAATGTAAGTCTTGCAATTTCACTAAACCTAAGATTAAGTCCGACTGAATACAAAAAAACTTTCCAACGAATTGAAAAAATGAAAAACGATACTATAATAAACAAAAATCCCAAAAGGGTCCATTTACTTATTAGCATAAGTTTTATCTGATTCAAATCGAGCAAACTATAGTTTATAAGGAAATATAAAAAAACTACTCCAACTATGAATCGTATCAACATTCGCAAAGTTTTCAATTTCATCTTCTAACTATAGTAAGTGTAGTAGTCATTAAGGTTATCTATATCTAAAACGTTAAAACCGGCAGCACTGGTAATCAATACTTTATACATTACGGTTTCAATTGGTTTTGTGGGTAAAAAGGTGATTTAGTCCAAATATTGTGAATAATATACTAAAAACTAAATTGAGAGTAATAAAAATGGAAGACAACGTCGTTAGTAAATGGCATCGATGAAGATAAGTGCAAACATTACTGGTAAAACAAGAGTAACCAATACATGAAATATTATTAAGGAACTTATCAATGACCAGCTATTTGTCAACAACAGGACTGCTAGTGGAATTAACCAATATCTTCCGAAGGATACTTTAATTTTCATAAAATTTCCAAATTCCTCTATCCCTACTGATATCGCAAAAAGGTTTTCTTTTATGATAGAGAGTTCGGTGTTTTCGCCGGACAATCGATCTACTACCGGAGCCAGAACTTTTTCATTCAAATAGATCCTTAACGGATTTAAAAGGAGGTATGATACTACAGAAATCTAGAATAACATGGTATAGATTGCGTCACTTTGCTCACAATTACTGGGGAAATATGTATTCATAGGTGTCTACCAATTTTCTAATCACTTATTATTTTGTTTTTTATTAAAATATTTATTCGCTTCGTTTCTTTGCATATACAAATATCCCGTTAGCATTCCCTGCAGCGGAATAAACATATGGCTATATCTTGGTTGGCACTCAAGAAATAATTGTGAAAATGTCACTAAAAGTGCGTAACTACATAAAATTAGAATAAAATTATTTTCTCTAATCGAATTAATCTTAAATAATGATAAACCACAAAGAATCAAGACCAATCGATTAAAGATCAACGAAAATCCCATATAAGCCTTTTTTATTAGAGGTGTTTTTATCCCTGCTACAGAATCTTGAGTTGTGCCAGGATTCCCCCAAAGGAGATAAGGCTTTATTAAAATACTCTTAACAATTAATTCAAAAGGTTCCTTTTTAAATCTCTCTAAAGCTAGCTTCCTACCGTATTTGTCAAGTGTAACCATAGTTATTTCTTCATTATTTTCTCTTATCATTTCATTAATGATTTTTACATCCTTACTATTGTGCCTACCAAAATGATAAGGGCTTGTTGCAAATGCTAGGCTGACACCAAGTTGATTTGAAGTAGATAAATTTACCTTGTTTGTGATTTCGTAATTAAACTTTATCTGAGGTATCATAACAATAATGAATAACACAAAGAATAGGAATAACCTACTCAATGATTTTATAATACTTTTATCCCTTATTGATCTATGTGTTATAAATAAAAGTATTACAAACAATGGTATTGGTAACAATGGTCTAATATAATATGATAGTGCTGCTATTATTCCAGTTATTATATACGTCCACCATTTGTTAAAGAAAAAAAGAAGATAAAATAGTAGCATTACAAGCACAGAAAAATATGTATCAGAAAGAATAAGATTACAGAAAAATATGCTCTCTGGATGGATTGCAATAATTAAAGCTGCTAAGTTACCAGCCTTTTCACTAGTGGTTTTTTTCATTATAATATAAACAAGATACACTTCTCCAATAGATGCTATAACTTGCAAAATAAGGCCTGAAAATCTGTTATATCCAAAAATATAATATTGCCATGTAGTTATTATAGGTGTAGCCATGGGCTTAGTAACATCAAGAGAAAAATATTTACCACTATCAAATAATTTTTTTGCTCGAATATCTAAGCTATCTGGGTGAACACCACTATTATCTACTAATAGTATCCAAAAAATTCTCATAAGGAACGCAAAGGTTAAAATATGAGTAATTTTTATCTTTTGCCCGATTTGGTTTAAAGAAATAGATATGCAATAAAAATATTTATAAGCTAAAAGCAGTAATATTATCATTAATAATGGAAAAATAATTGCACTGTTCATCACTCCTATTTGGTAATGATATAAATGTGATTTATTTGAATAAATAGGTGACAAAGCACTATAAAGGAAAATAGTGCCTAGAGTATATACTATAAACTTTTTAATTGGATTGAACATTATTATTAAAAAGAAAATTTAACAGTTTGCCAAAATGATTGTACTGCAACTTTAAACAATTTCCATTTTTGTATTGAAACTTCTCCAATAAATCGTGGTGAGAATTTTAATGCTACTTCAACAATTCTCATACGATGATGGCAGGCTAAACCTGATAAAACTACATTGGGTGCAAAAGTATCAGTTGGAATTTCACTAAAGTTATTAGTGAATTTTATCATGAATCCTATTAAAAAATATTTCCCTCATTAAATCAATATTTTTTATTATACTCTCTATATAATTTAATTAAATCAAAAATACTATGGAATATTACAAAAGGAATTTTTTTGAATGGAAGTCCCCGGGATTCTGATCCCCTTTGCTTATAAGAAACAGGTATCTCCTTAATCTTATAACCTTCAATAATTGATCTTAATGTCAACTCTGAAGCAATTAATTCGTTAAATATCCATTCTTTTTGTAACAATTTAGTTAATAATTCTTTTTTATATATTCTGAAACCACTATCAACATCATGGACTTTTACTTTAAAAATAAAGGATAATAAAAGATTATACCCTAAAGTTAGAAATTTTCTATAGTATTGATCTTTTCGATTAGTTCTAACTCCAATTATCAGATCATATTCATCACAGTATTTATATATTTTCCAAAAATCAGAAGGGGGATGTTTATTCCCTGTATCGCTAAAAAATATTATCGGAGATTTTGCTATTAAAAATGCATCACGTAAAGCTTTAGTATAGCCTTTCCTCTTTTCACTAGTTGAATGAATAATTCCCAATTCATCAATAAGAGATCCTATTATTTCTTTAGTTCCATCAGAACTACCATCTTCAGCAATAATAAGCTCAGAACCAGGAATATTCGAAACTATTATATTATGAATATTTCTAATTTCTAATTCAATTGTATCCGCTTCATTATAAGCACTAATAACAACTGATACTGGTGGGTAGCCAATTATTCTATCATCCATAAAATAGTGATATAGCTCTAGTAAAATATATTCTGGTATTAATATTGAACATTAAGATCAGAAATAAGGTATTTCTTCCTAATTATAATTTTCTTATGAAGTCCGTAATAGAATAGTCTCTTCCTCTCACTATATTCGGATAGCTTAGAATGATGAATATTGAAAAATAGTACTAGATTTATTATTAAGCACTATATTCAGCACTTCCAATAATCATATCAACAACTGCAAGTAGCCAAATATGGTGAGTCATTTCTATTATATTATAAGCCTTACTATCTACCCAAAAATCTAGATCACCTATTCTACGGAGCTTATTATCCGCATTAAACCCAGTAAAAGTAATCACAGAAATATTCAATTTTTTTGCGAATTTTGCAGCATTTACCATATTCATTGAATTACCACTAGAGCTTATAAGGACAGCTACATCACCACTATCACCATAAAATTCTATTGCTTTTTCTACCCATTTTTCATACCCAAAATCATTAGAAAAACAGGTAATTAAATCCGCTTCATTAAAATTAATTGCACGAATACCCGCATTTTTTGTTAAATCAACTGCACAATGGCTTGCCATAGCGGCACTTCCACCATTGCCAGCAAATATTATTTTTTTGCCATTTAAATTTGCTTTCTTCCATATATAATTAAGGCTAATTAAATCATCAAATACACTTTTATTGAATATAGAATATTTGTACAATTCTAAGTATTCTTTAAGCCATAAATCATAGTCTTTTATTTTATCCATATTTCCTTTTTTATATCCCCAACATAAATTATTTTAGATCCTGCTTGCTCAAAATTGAAATCTAATTTCTTTAAACTTTTCAATGCTTCATGAAGCTTATTCTGTTTCTTTTTCTCACAATAAAAAAGAATGAAACCTCCTCCTCCTGCACCCAAAACCTTACCTCCGAGTGCTCCATTTTTTATCCCTAGATTATATAAATCATTAATATCGGTTGATGAGATATTATTAGATAAGCTTTTTTTTAGTTCCCAATTTTGATGTAAAATTTTTCCAAAATTATCAAGATCTGATTCTATTAATACTTTTTTCATATCGTCTACTAAACTTACCATTTCAGATAATGAATCTAATTTACTTTGATCTTCGATAATATTACGTTTTTGATCTGATAGTATTTTTGATGCACTTCTTGTTTTACCTAAATAATACAATATCAAATTTTCTTCAAGGATTTTCTTAATAACTGGGTCTAATAAAATAGGTTCTACATTAACGGTGCCAGACGGATAAAATGTTATAATATTTAGACCACCATATGATGCTACATATTGATCTTGCTTGCCTATTGGTTCTTTTAAAATTTCTATTTCTATTTCACATGCTTCCCTAGCTATTCTTTCTGATGATACGAACTTATTACTATAAGCATATAAACAATGCAATAGTCCTACCGTAAATGAGCTTGAAGAACCAAGCCCAGTTCCAGATGGTATATCAGCAATAGAATTAATATCTATACCATTGAGATTAAACTTTTTTAAACATTCTCTAACTATGGGGTGGCGAATGTCATTATAATTAGAAACAAGTTCAGTTTTTGAATATTTAACCTGAATGTTCTTATCAAAAAATGGATGACAAAAAATATACATATATTTATCAATGGAAGTACTGATAACGCATCCAGGGGAATGAGAATAGTACTCTTTTAAATCACTACCTCCTCCAATAAAACTCATTCTAAAGGGTGTACGTGTACCAATCATCAGAAGCTTTTAAATATATTTTTAGCTATGGAGTAGTCATCCAATGTTCCTATATCAATAAAAAAATCATCAAATATTATCGAACCGACTTTCAATTGATTTAAATTATTTTTGATGTAATCAGTGAATGAAAAGGTTTCTTCATGCTTATATCCTTGAAAAATATTATTATTTATAATATAAACGCCTCCATCAATTTCTCCATTTTCTTGGAATTTTTTTTCTTCAAAACCAACTACCCTTCCATTTTTATTAGTTCTTACATAACCATATTTGTCAAATTTTTTCATCGGTTTTAGCGAAAGAGTTATATCATTTTGTTTTTTAAGATGCAATCCTAATAAAGATTCAATTTTTACATCAAAATATGTATCAGCATTGATTACAAGAACGTGTTTTTCTTCACATATTTTCAATGCTTCTAAAATAGCTCCTCCTGTACCGAGTGGACCCTTATCTATTGAATAAATGATTTCAATCCCATTAATGCTACTACCGTAATAATCAATTATTGACTCTGATTTATAAAAAACCGAAAAAATTATCTTTTTTATCTTATTTTTTTCTAAGTATTTAATTAAGTAGTCCAAAAAAGGTCTCCCATTTATATCAACCATAGGTTTTGGTATATCTTTTGTAAGACTTTTGAGTCTGGTTCCAAAGCCTCCTGCTAGTAGAATAGTTTCCATATTCCTTAGTTTAAGGTAAAGCTAATTAATTTCACATTAATCGCCAAAAAACTAAGCAACCAAACCATAGTGTTTTAACATAAAATTAATTCCATTTTTGAGATTAACTTGGGGATGCCAGTCGAATAACTGATTAGCTTTTCTTATACTACTGTATTCCATATCCAATTCATCAGACCTTAATTTATTATTATCAATTTTAGTTATAATTTCTTTTTGCAAAACACCTTCTATACATGAGATAATATCTTTTACGCTTCTTCCGTATCCTGACCCGACATTGACAAAGGTAGTTCCTTTTGGATTTAAAGATCTTTTTGATATCTTAGCAAATAATTTAATTACATCATCAATAAAAATATAATCCCGCTTAGCTTCAATATCACCTAGAGTTAACCTCAAATATTTTGATTTAGATTGTTGCTTTTTTAATTGCTTAATTATTGTAGGAATAACAAAACTTTCTTTTTGCATAGGACCGTAAACATTGAAGATTCTCATTATAAAAAATGAATCCTTACTATTTGATTTTTCATTAATTAAAATTTCAGTCTTTCTTTTTATTTTACCAAGTAAATTAATGGGATTTGCTTTATGAGACTCTATTAAAGGCAAAGAATCAAAGTTGCCATAAACTTTACCACTTGAAGCAAAAATAAAAGTTTTTGAATTTATATCATTTATTATGGGGATAAGAAGGTTTTGAGTTGACAATAAAGATGTTTTTTCCGTCTCTAGTGTATTATTTACAATATCATTATGAGCAGTTATTGCTGCTAAATGATAAATAATCTCACACTTCTTGATAATGTGACTAAGGTCTTGTGGTATAGATAAATCAATTTTGTGATATTCAACACCAGAAACTTTACAAGTGCTTTGACGGCCTATTCCTATGACTTTGTGATTACCTTTAATTAATGATTGAGCAAGCTCTCTGCCTAAAAATCCATTAACTCCCGTTATCAAAATGTCCATTACATCAATATCTTTTTTTGTCTAGAAAATCTCTCCAATAATTCAAGACTGATTGCATAGTATCAATGAATGGTATTTCAGCTTTCCATCCTGTTTTATTCTCAAATTTTTCAAAGTTCCCAATGAAATTTCTTAACTCAGTTGGGCGAACTCTTGACTCTTCAACCTCGTAAGAAATTTTTTCTTTTTTTGTTGACAAGGAAATAAGTGTTTTCAAACATTCTTCCATTGTGTAGATCTGCTGGGTACCAATTAGATAAAGTTCGCCAGGATCTCCTTTTTCCATGGCTAAATAGTACGCCCTAGCAATATCGCGTACATCAGTAAAATTCCTAGTTGCCTCCAGATTACCAACTTTGACTGGCTGATTAGAGAGCCCTCTCTCAATTTGTGCAATTTGGAATGCAAATGATGCATTGGCTCCCAGAATATCTCTTCTAGGGCCCTCATGATTGAATGCTCTTGTTCTAATTATTGGTAATTTATACGATTCGTAATATGTTACAGAAATCATATCTTGCGCTGCTTTACTGGCCGCATAAGGATTAATTGGATGAATACGTGTTTCTTCTGTTATTGGTAACATATGCTCTGGAACATCACCAAATTCTTCTGGTGTGCAAGATATAAGAGTACGTGGTGAAATCCCAACTGCTCTATATGCTTCAAATAAATTTATTGTCCCTATTACATTTGTTTGCATATAAATAGATGGCATAGACCAACTTGGGCTTACCCAGCTAAGCGCACCAAAGTGATAGACTTTATCTGGTTTTATAGTTTCTATTACATTTGTCATAGAAGCTTGATCATTTAAATCACCGATCAATAATTCTATTTTATCAATTGCATGGTGAATATTCCTCAATTGGGAATTCATTCTTTTTAAACCAAATATTTGGGAATTTGTATTCTTAACTAAGAAATCTAACATATGGCTTCCGACAAATCCAGTTACCCCTGTTATAAGTATTTTTTCTTTTTCCATATTTTTTTATCTATCTCTCTTTATTTAATAGCTTTGTTAAGTTCATGCTATTAACCGCTATTTGATCACTATTTAAATATTCAAATTGCGCAAATCTTCCATTACTCTCAATACCAATACTTTTTAAATAATCCAAAACTTTATCTGTATTGTATCGGTGCAATAAATCATAAATAACATAAGCATATTTATATTTTTCAACAGTAATATCATCTATATCATTCATTTTGACAAACCCACAAACATCTAAATCTGTTATTACTTTATCTTTTATTTGCTGTTCTGATAAAGTGGATAAATAGCTTTGAGGTCGAAATGTAATTTCAATAAGTAACGTAGATTTTCCATCTTCTGAAATATAATTTTTACCTAAAAAATTTAATTTACTCAATCGATGAAAGATTATGTCTTTATCAGGTAATGTTATCGAGAATCTATCACCAATTGTATCAACAGCAGCTCTTACTAATACAATGTAAATACTATTATACAGCATCTTATCTAAAGTCTGTTTTATATCAACTGGGGCTTCAATATATTTGAATAATTCATGTATAGGCATACAATTAATAATTCTATCTGTTTTGTATTCACCTTTATTTGTTTTAATAATCCATGAATTATCATACCGTGCAATATTCTGGATTCTAGTATCGTTAATTATTTTAGATTTATGTTTTATTTTGGATATATATGCATCTACTAAACTTTGAAATCCACCTTTTTTCGGATAATGAAAATATAATTGATGGGTATAGCCCTCAGTTTCAATACCATTTGCTGATTTAATAACATCTTCTTTTGGCGGCTTTGGAATCCTCTCTACCATTTGGGTATCAAGACAACTCGAATCAAATTTCCAAATTTTTTCATTATAAGGCTGTAAATATGTTCTTGTAATACCTTCACCAAATATTTTTAAGAAATATTGCAACATATTTTTTGCTTCATAATCTTCATATGGATTATTTAAAAATTCTTGTAAACAATATTCTTTATCAGATTCAGGTAAAGCTGCTAAATCATTTTCAAAAGGATATTTAATAAATTTCCCTTTGTAAAATATGCTATTACTCCTCTTTATTAAATTGGTATCAACAAGACTAGTATGTAAATCTAAAATTTGTTTATTTTTTGAAAACATTATATGTGGACCAATATCATAAGTGATTCCATTAAAATCAAAACTCCTGCACAAACCACCCAATTGTTTATTTTTTTCTAAAATAAATGATTCACCATTATAAAAATAGGCAAATGATAGTCCAGCTATACCGCCACCCAAAATCCCAATTCTATTTTTTTTCATAGAAAAATTTTGCCCGCATTTTTTTATACTCTTGTCATAAACAGCATTATAACCTTCTTACCATTTTGAGATGAATTCTTTCATCACTTATAATGAATCTTTATTATCATCATTAATTATAATTACTGCGGCCCCTTTGGCATAATCCAGTCTTACTGAATAAACTATTCAATAACCAAAAGTTCGTAAAATAAATTTCTTGTATCAAGGAAAACCATACTTAGTTCTTTTGGTACACTCTGAACTAAAGACAGTTCTTTACAAAGAAATATTTGAGTTTCAAGTTTGGTTAATGAATCCAAAGCAATATTTACAAAATTTCGCAACTCAGCGTTTGAATTACGACCGGATCCTTCAGCAATATTTGTTGTGGGTTTATATTCCAACATATCGGTCGATTTATTAATATCTGCAAAGCTCTCATATACATCTCCCGCTTGCATTGGGTTGAATTCAATTCTCGCTTTCTTACCAAGATTCTCTTCGATCAAATGTACTACATTCATTAGATTTTCACTTCTGTGATTGCCTAAGTTAAATACCTCACATTTATAATTATTGTGGCTGGCTGAGCGTGTTCCAGTGATGATGTCATCAATGTAAGTAAAATCACGTTTCATATTTCCATGATTAAATACTTGGATTGGTTCACCTCGTAGTATTTTATCTGTAAAGAGAAACATAGCCATGTCCGGCCTGCCATAAGGACCATAAACTGTAAAATACCGCAATCCCGTGGTGTGCAATTTATATAAATGAGAATAAGTGTTGGCAATCAATTCATTTGCTTTTTTTGTGGCTGCGTACAATGAAATAGGGTTGTCCACTCTATCTTCCACACTTAACGGAATTTTTGTATTTCCGCCATACACAGATGAACTTGATGCGTAGATCAATCCTTCCACATCATTATGGCGGCAAAGTTCGATGATGTTCAGAAATCCAACCAGATTGGCATCCATATAGGCATATGGATTTTCGATGCTGTATCGTACCCCGACCTGGGCGGAAAGGTCCACTACTTTATTTGGTTTGAATGATTTGAATGATTGAGTGAGGGATTATCTATCCGCAATGTCAATTTTCTCAGATGTAAAGTTTTTGAATGGGGTAAGTTGCTCCAAACGTGCATATTTGAGCTTGGGATCATATTAATTGTTGAGGTTATCGATACCAAGAACTTCAAAACCATCATCTAAAAGAGATTTTGTAAGGTGAAATCCAATAAAACCGGCAGCACCGGTAATCAATACTTTATACATTACAGTTTCAATTGGTTTTGTGGGTAAAAAGGTGGTTTAGTCCAAATATTGTAAATGATAAACCAAAAACTAAATTGAGAGTAATAAAAATGGAAGACAACATCGTTAGTAAATGACTATCGATGAAGATAAGTGCAAACATTACTGGTAAAACAAGAGTAACCAATACATGAAATATTGTTAAGGACCTTATCAATGACCAGCTATTTGTGAACAACAGGACTGCGAGTGGAATTAACCAATATCTTCCGAAGGGTACTTTAATTTTCATAAAATTTCCAAATTCCTCTCTCCCTACTGATATCGCAAAAGGGTTTTCTTTTATGATAGAGAATTCGGTGTTTTCGCCGGACAATCGATCTACTACCGGAGCCAGAACTTTTTCATTCAAATAGATCCTTAACGGTTTTACAAATAAAAAATAAACAAAAGAAATGACGGTAATAATTCCAATATATCTAACTATGCAACTCATCTATGTTGTTGCTATTATTTCTTCTCCAATACTCTCTCACAAACACCTGCGCAATATCAACATTCGTTGTTTGCTTATACCCCTCTAAATCCTGTGGAACCAGTTACCAGAATTCTTTAAGAAATTTTTTAGTGTCTAGAATGAAACTCGTATTCTTTGAAGAGTTTTGATCACTCAAAATTTCATTTAGATCACTCTGCTCAAGTAGAAAGTGATGGGTGAACGGTAGTGGGTGTTTAGTTTTTGGATTTTCCAGGGATTAGGTCCGATATATTTTTTAGAAACAATTTTTTTACCATGCTCATTTTTTCCTTATGCACTTCATCACTGTTTTTCACATATTCCCAGATGTAACCAAAAACCGTTCCCAGGCCCAAACCCAAAAATCCGGCTAAGATAACCATTTGCTTCCGTTTAGGCTTTGACCGCTCCAAAGGCACTTCTGGTGGATCTAAGACAACTACGTAGTTAGATTCTTTTACCTCTTCAATCTTTGTGGTTTCCAACTGCTGCTTCAAGGTCGTGAAAACGCCAGTCAAAACAGACACTTCCCGGGTCAGTCTTTGTTGTTCAAGCTGGAGGGCTGGAGAATTTTCAATGCGGCGATTTCGAGCCCGAAAATCTTTCAACGCCTCTTCGGTAGCCTTCAGTTCTTTTTCTGTATTTATAATACGCTCTTCAATAAACTGGCGAGTTTCACTAGTTTTTGTCTTATTGTACTCCCGCTGGTGGGTATCTAATTCTTCGATAAGGGCTTGGTTCAATTTCATAGAAAGTTTAGGTTCCGAAGCATTGATAATTAAAGTATGTATCCCTGTCCTTCTATCCTCGGTTACATTTATCATGCCAAGAAAAGTATCTACAGCATATATTTCTAAGGTATCCAATCCAATATCCAATTCTTTATTTCCATAGGTAAGAATCTGCAGCAGCGGTTTTTGGAGGCCATATTTTACCGTATCAAATCTTCGCTTAAGCATTCCACGAGCCAAGGATCTGCTTTTTATAATTTCTTCGTACACCCAATTGGGTTCTGACTGTGCCGTGGACAAGGCAAGGCCAAATTGTGCTGCAAGTCCCGCAGCTTGAGACATGCTACCCCCGCTGGATGAAGCCATGATCTTTGATGTGGATGTATAAACCGGTTTTGCAAAAAATAAGACGTGAATAATCGTTAAAGTACATAAAATCGTTGGTGTAATTATAATAACCTTTAAATGACGCGCCAAGGTCAGCATTATATCTGTAAAAGAAATTGTATCTTCTTCTAAATAGTAAGGTGGAGAAATTATAGGATCATGCTTGGCTTGCTTTGACATATTGTAATTATTTATTAAAGTTTAATGAATTACTAAAATTAATTTTAAATGAATTATGATAAATTATAAGATTTATTTCTAGATGAAAATTTTTATCCATTTTTTGAGATACTCTAATAATTTATCTTATAAATTTAAAGACTGATTAACTCATATTAAATAAAACTAATTTATTAGGTTAATTATATAAAAAATCATTCTAATCTAATAATCTTAGCCAACAATCATTATAACTATAGCTCCGCCCCTTGACTCACATAGTCATTAACTATTTATATTTTTAAAATTAACTATTTTCTTGGAAAATAAAATCTCCACAAAAAAAATAATCAGAAATTGCATTATTCAATGCATTAATACCTTAAATTATATAGCAGACCTTATTTATTATAAAATCATATAAATAGCTAGAAAATCTTGCTCAATTATAAATGAGCAGTAGTGTTGACCCAAAGCAGTAGTCTGTATGTTAGAAAAATTATCTACTAATAGCAAGTACAACTACCGCTAATGCTTGTGCTAAATTAGCCAAAATTGCAGTTAATTCTTTAGCAAAATCTGTAGGGTCAAAAGGTTCTTGTTCAGGTCTTTTGCCAACAGTGATAATAGACCCATCAATAATCCTGGGACTAAACCAAAACCTGGACCACTTTTTTGATTCACCATTCGGGTAAGACACCCATATATTTTTTCGATCCGCATCAGGGTTTAAGTCTCCAGACATTTTAACATAATCCTTTAAAGATCTACCATCAATAAATTGTCTTAGACCTGGATTATTAACTTCACCAATTATTGCCACAATATCAGGCTTGGGCATAATAACTATTTTATCTCCATCCATTAATTCAAAATCAATTTCAGATTTTCTATCAAACATCAATTCTGATAAAGATATTTTTATTGTTTCCCCATTTCTTATGAATTGGGAAGCTTCTAAATATGCTTCAGGGCGAATTCCACCAGCCCGATTAATTAAATCACTGATTTTTTCTTTTGGAGAGATGATTGTATATTCCCCAGGGTACAATACCATTCCACTGATAGTTACACTTCTTTGTTTTGAAAAATATGGATCTGGTCTGATTGAAATTAAATCATAAGGTTCTAAAAATATTTCTTCATCTCTTTTATTAATAATATCTTTACCATTTATCTGTTCAGATATATAAAATTTTTCATCCATTTCAAATGACAATATTTTAGCAAAATTATTAAAGGATTCATTTTCGGGATCTATCCGAGCAATGTCTACTTTATAACGATAAATACTTTCATTTAGACCACCTGCTTCTATAATCAAATCTTTCAAGGTCATGTTAGTTTTGAAGTTATATGCTCCTGGGGTCTTTACAACGCCTTTGATTATAACATTCTTAACTGTATTGAAAACAGTCTCTGGATACACTCTAATTTCATCACCAGGAAATAATATAAAATTATCTTTACTTTCCTTATGATCTAAGACAGACCCGATATCAAATGCATTTACACTTTGAGTGACTCTATTCTCATTAAAACGAATTAAATCAGCTCTATCTAAAAATGTCTTTGCTTTAAAAATGGGATCATCAAACCCACCTGCTTTAAATAATAAATCGTAAACAGTCATATTATCTTGAAATAGTTCATACTCACCAGGACGTTTCACATGACCCTTTATTGAAACATATTTAGTATTACCCTCGATTTCTTGTAAAGAATAAATGTGAATATTATCAGAACCTTTTAAAGGTAATTTTGCTTTCCCTTTCTTATTCAAAGCCAATTCTAAGTCAAATGGGATGATCTCTTTTTCATTGCTATATTCTGATGTTCTTATGAGCTCTGCCCGCTTCAAATAAGTTCGTTTTCTAAAATCTTTATCTAAAAAGCCACCATATTCAAAAAGGATGTCGTAAAGAGTCATATTATCCAATAGTTTATATATACCTGGTTTCTTAACATGGCCAGAGATAGAAACGTTATAATCTGGTATCATTTCTGAGTAGCTGAACACAACAATACTATCCATCCAACTTAATTCTAAGTTATGCATAGGATTTCCCGCTAGTGCTTGACTCAAATGAATGCTGATTAATTCTTTACCAAGTCCATCATTGAGTAATCGAATTATGTGAGCTTTCTCAAGATAGGCATTACTAAGCAGACCGCCAGCTTCATGGATTAGATCAGCAACACGCATTCCTCGGGTTAATTCAAAACGACCGGGGCGGGCCACAGCGGATCCAGAAATGTAAATGATATTCCTATGCGTGTCCATTATAGAAAAAACTTTTATTTGGTCACCATCTCTTAGTTTTAACGGACGGTCATCTTTTGTAATCATTCCAAGATTAAAATCTTCTAAAACTCGGTCATTCCAATAGTCGGTCCTTTCATTAAATGGCACAATGCGGTCAATCTGAGATCGATCTAGATAAGCTGTATTTTTAAGACCCCCTGCTATTTTTAACAACTGATTGAAACCCTCATTTTCTTTTAATTCAAAAATAGCATTCCGGTTTACTTCACCATGAATAGAAACTGTTTTACCTCGCTTGGGAATAAATATCACATCATCTAACTGGAGACGTACATCTCCAATTGTTTTCCCTGTAAGCAGGTAATTGTAAAAATCAATGGATGCAATATTTTTCCCATCACGTATCAACTGAATATCTCTTAGAGTCCCAAGATGCGTAGGCCCATTAAAATAGTATAGAGATGAAAAGAGTGTTGCTGAAGGGCTTACTGTATATGCGCCTGGTTGAGCTACTTCACCTAAAACCTGAATTCGCAAGGGTCTTAAATTCCCTAAGCTAACATCTAGGAAAGTGGTTGGTGTTCTACCCTCTGGATTTAGACTTGCATATGATTGTGAAAAAACTCTGAATAATTTTGATTCCAAAAGATTCATGTTTAAGCCATTTACAAATACTTGTCCTATCTCAGGAATAAATACAAACCCTTCTCGATCCACTGCAAGGACCTGTCGGAATTGTGTCTCACCCCAAAGCATAACAATAATTTCATCACCTGGTCCAATAAGATAATCCGGATCCACGGCTCCAACAGAAGTGGCCTGGAATAAAGCAGGGTCTCGTAAAAAAATATCATAGCCAAAATAAGACAAATCACTTTTAATAGTTTGCGGCAATAAATCATTAATCTCTACCGATTCATCCACAGTATCTATATCATCTTTTCCTACTACTGGTGATTCATCACCTACTATTGACTTAATCGTCTCCTTTGTATTGTTCTGTTGTAAGACTTCATTAGCTTTTTCAAGTTGTTGGCTGGAACCATTCTTATTTAAAATCTCAGGTGCAGATTGTTTTGAACCAGTTTCCATAGATTTCTCTTTTTGAATTGCAGCATCAATCTGTTTATCTGTGTAACCTCGTGCCCTTGCCGCATCTCTTACCTGGCTTTCGGTCATACCCATTCGTTGAATTAGTTCCTTTGCTTTTTTAAGCTGTTCTGTGGTTTGGCCAAATAAAAGGCCTATTGAAATAATTATTATTTTATATATATTTTTCATTTTTAAATCCTGATTATCAATTATTTAATACCAAGATAGCCACTAGGGTTATCATCAAAATATTCACCTTCGACCGAGTTATATGTATACATTGCCAGCCAAGATTTTTTTTGTTCTTCCACACTGAGAATTTTCTCATGACCCCTGGCAAGATCTCTACCAGCACGATTATTAGCGTATAAGCAAATAATGATATTAGAAAATTCATTATAACGTTTTGCAAGTCTTTCACAGAGCAAACGTTGGCCTTCTTTACTTGAATTTTTATTTAGCGTTACATACAATTTTCCCTGATTGAATGCACCGGATAATCTATCTATCCTTTCAATATTAAACTTTGGCATTACAACATTAGAAATCACGTTTTTTGGTTTAGGAGTGATTTTTACATTTTCTGGTAATATTTTTTTTAAAGTATCAACCTGCTCTTTCAATTTAAGACTTCCAACTTCTTTTATTTTAAGCTTATCATTCAAATTTTTTCTGTCTGCTTCCTGAAGTAATGAAAGATTGGTATTTTGTTTGATTTCTCCAGATTTATAATCATTAATTACGAAAATTGACACAGCTATTACAAAAATAATAAAAATAAGAGGATTAAATTTGAATATAAAATATAGCTTTGATGAATTGGAAGTGATTGATTTTTGTTTCTCATATTTTTTATCCAATTCTTTTTGCTTTTTCTTCGCCTCTAGTGTATCCTTTGTTCTGAGTGAATGAAAAATCCTTTTATCTTTTTTTCTACTTTCTGGATTATAAAGATAGGCCTGATAATAATAATAGCCATCACGACCTTTACGATATATGCTACTCATGGTGATAAATATCTGTTTTTATTAATTCTGATTATAATAGGTCTATACAACCGTAGTTAAATTTACTAAAGGAAGATTATAAGTCAACTACCCTATTAACTACCATTTATTTTTTATTATTGAATTTATAATAAACAAACTACCAGTCGACTACCCTATATGTCATAAAAACAGATTATTTTAATCTATAATTAAATGATGAAAATTATTTGTTTTTATTTTTTGCTTTTTTATCGATGATTCCTACAATACGCCCAGGATTGCCAACAACTAAAGAATAGGCTGGTACATCTTTAGTTACAACTGCACCTGAACCAATCATAGCATATTCACCAATTGTTACTCCACAAATAATTGTGGCATTAGCACCGATACTTGCAGATTTTTTAACAAGCGTTCTTTCATAATGCTTGCTACCTTTTTGAGGAAATTCTGAACGAGGAAGTTTAATATTTGTAAACACCATTGAAGGTCCGCAAAAAACATAATCTTCAAGTTCTACACCCTCATAAACTGATACATTATTTTGAATTTTTACATTATTTCCAATTACCACATTGTTTGCTATATTAACATTTTGTCCAACAGAACAGTTGATACCAATTTGTGCGCCAGATTGTATATGTGAAAAATGCCAGATTTTTGTACCCTTGCCAATTGTTACTTTTTCATCAATATAAGATGATTCATGTACAAAATAATCTTTACTCTTTTTCACGATTTTCAAGCTGCTTACTTGCTTCATCCAAAATTTTTAATACTTCTATTGCATGTTTCCCATTTGCAATCTTAGGTTTTTTATCACCTAGATGATTTGCAAAATATTGTAATTCTTCAGTTAAGGGCATTTTTTGATCGTAATCAATTAACTCAATAGGTCCGTCAACTTTTTCTGGTATTCCCAAATCTAAATCAAACTTTTTTGAATACAATTTTAATGGTTTGCCATCAACAGAATCTTCGAATACTATCATGGCTTCTGATCCGACAACAACCAATCTATGCTCCTTAAAAGGATGTAGCCAACTAACAAATATATGACCATCAATTCCATTTGGGTATTTCAAGTGAGTAATGGTAGAATCATGAATTCCTGGTTGTAAAAATGAGCTGCCGATAGCACTAATAGATGCTGGATAGGAATTGGTTAAATATTGGAATATGGAAATGTCATGAGGTGCTAAACTCCAGAAAACATTTTCTTCCGAACGAACTTCTCCTAGATTTAAGCGATTATTATAAATATATTGAAGCTTTCCTATTTTATTTTCATTAATTAATTTTTTTATTTTTTGTATAGCCGGATGAAAAAGAAGAATGTGGCCTACCATTAAGTTTACATTATTTATTTTTGAGAGTTTTACTAAGTGTTCCCCGTCTTTTAAATTTAAACATATAGGTTTTTCGATAATGACATGTTTCCCAAAATTGATAATCTTTTCACCAATATCATGGTGGGTGTTCGCCGGTGTTGCAACTGTAAATCCTTTAAATTTTTCATTTTTCAAGGCTTCATCTAGGTTGTGGTAAGTTTGTACATTTTTATACTTTTTCGAAAATTTATATAGTATTTCCTGATTTTGATCAACAATACCACCCAGTAGACCTAATTGATAAAGTGCACTAACATGGTTCTTTCCCCAAGAACCTGCACCTACTACACATATTGAATTATTAGTCATTATTTAGGAAATCCGGAATTAAAAATTGTAGAATAAATTAAGTTTGGAATAATCATAAAATTTATAGTATCCAAAATATAAGTCTGAAAAGTAAGAGATACCTCAAGCAATAATTTTATGATCACTATCATGAAAAAATTGTCAAAATATTTTTGCTTTTTATATTCTTAAAGTTATCATGTTTTACAGCTATAACTCCGAAATCAATAGTGTCCATTTCTTCTTCATCAACTAATTCTATATTATATTCTCTTTTAACTATATTTTTATTAGCCCATGGATCTGTAACAATTATTTCACAATTACAATTTATTAACTCATTAATAATATCAATCACTTTTGTATTCCGAATATCTGGACAATTTGGTTTAAACGTTATACCAAATATTCCAACTTTTGCTCCCACTGGGTTTATACCGCTTTTTGTCATTTCATGGATAACTTTTTGTGCAATATATATACCCATACTATCATTAGTCCTTCTCCCCGATAAAATCATTTCAGGATGAAAACCTATTGATTGTGCTTTATAAGTAAGATAATATGGATCTACGCCAATACAATGTCCACCAACCAGACCGGGCCGAAATTTCTGGAAATTCCATTTTGTTCCTGCAGCTTCTAATACATCACTAGTATTAATACCTAGTTTATCAAATATCATAAAAAGTTCATTTATGAGAGCAATGTTTACATCTCTCTGAATATTTTCAATCACCTTTGCTGCTTCTGCAGTTGCCATATTGGGCGCTAGATGTGTGCCAGCCGGCACGATACTTTGATATAACTCATTCACAATTTTTGCTGACTCAGATGTAGATCCTGAAGTTACTTTTACAACCCTTTTTAGGGTATGCTCTTTATCTCCAGGGTTTATCCTTTCGGGTGAATAGCCGCAATAAAAATCTTTATTGTAAACTAATCCAGATTTAGACTCGAGCACCGGAACGCATACTTCCTCTGTTGCACCTGGGTAAACAGTCGATTCATAAATAATGATGTCTCCTTTTGAGATATTGGCACCAACAGTTTTACTGGCTTTAATTAAAGGATTTAAATTAGGATTTTTATGCTTGTCAACAGGAGTAGGAACCGCCACAATATAAAAATTACAATCGGTAATGTCTGATAAATCATGAGAAAATAATAATTGCGGTGAAGCTATAATTTGCTCTTTAGTTTGTTCCAGTGTTTTATCAATACCGACCTTTAATTCATTGATACGATTTCTATCTAAATCATAACCAATCGTATGGTAAATTTTTCCAAATTCTATGGCTAATGGCAGACCTACATAGCCCAAACCGATGATTGCAATTTTAGGTTTTTTATTTAATACTTCCAAACTTTTGTAAAACTCCTTTAATTATTCAGTCCTTAATTTGATATTAAACTGAAGTTCTAAATATGTCAGTAAGATAATTAACTTATATAAAATTAGACTAGAAGAAATTAACAAATGACTATTAGCTATAATAATATGATTTAAACCACCTAATGAATTTTGGAATTCCTTCATATATTGATGTGGTAGGTTCATAACCAAGTTTTTCTATAGAATAATCAATATCTGCATAGGTTTGTTCAATATCACCAGGTTGCATGCCTAGATATCGTATTTTTGCCTTTTTACCTAATTCACTTTCAATCATTTCAATCATATCAATTAAACCTTCCCAATTACTATTCCCCAGATTGAAAATTTCACATTTTTCATTTCGTTCAATAGCAGAAATTATACCGTTAATTATATCATCAATATATGTAAAATCACGTTTCATTTGTCCATGATTGAATACAGAAATGGTATCACCTTTTTGTATTCTATGTGCAAATATATTCATAGCCATATCTGGTCTATCCCAAGGGCCATATACTGTAAAAAATCGAAGTCCTGTGGTCCGTAGATTATATAAATGGCTATATGTGTGAGCCATTAATTCATTTGCTTTTTTCGATACTGCATAAATTGAGATTGGATGATCTACGCGGTCATCTACTGAAAATGGTATTTTTTCATTTTTGCCATACACAGATGAACTACTTGCATAAATAAGTCCTCTTGTTTTATGGTGTCTACAGCATTCCAGAATACTCATAAAACCATTTATATTCGCATCAATATAAGCCTGAGGATTTTGCATGCTGTAACGGACGCCAGCTTGCGCTGCAAGATTTACAACCTTATCAGGTTCAAAATTATTGAATTTCTTATTGATTGAATCATAATCTACTATATCAATTTTTTCGAATTCAAAATTATCATATGGCTTTAATTGATCGAGTCTCGCAAGTTTAAGATTAGTATCATAATAATCATTTAGATTATCTACTCCGTGGACCACATGGCCAATTTCAAGTAATTTTTTTGCAAGGTGAAATCCGATAAAACCTGCAGTACCAGTAATTAATATTTTTGAATCACTCTTCATAATTCGTTACTTAGCTAAATAGAAGCTATCTTGTCGAACAATGCCTGTAAAAAGTGTTTTCTTTGATTTAATATTATTAATCATCATTATTTTTTTTCGTTGAAAATTGATCTATATTATCCGATAACTCATTCAATGCCTCTATGATAAAATTTTGGTCATCTATATCTAAATATGGGTGCATTGGTATTGAAAAAATGGTATTTGAAATTGTTTCTGATGTTAAGAAATCACCTGCTTTATAACCACAAGGCTTAAATGCTTCCTGTAGATGTAAACTCTTAGAATAATAAGTCATAATCGGAATTTCTTTTTTAGATAGTTCCTGAATAATAGTTTTACGATTTATACGTATTTTTGGAACAAGTGAAAATTGAGCCCAAGATGAAAAATAGCCATCTGGAATATGAGGTTTTAAAAAGTTATTGGAGATATTATTTTTATAATACTTCGCTATATCATCTCTCAGTTTTAATTCGTTTTCAAAAATATTTAGTTTTTCTAGTAAGACTGCTGCTTGAATCGTATCAAGCCTACCATTAATACCTATTCTAATATTATCGTATTTATCTTTCCCTTGACCGTGAATTCTAATAGAACGCATTTTTTCGGCTAAATCATCATCATCGGTAAATATTGCACCACCGTCACCATAACACCCCAGCGGTTTTGCCGGAAAAAATGATGTTGCAGCTACATCTCCAAAAGATCCGGATCTTTTCCCTCTGATATTTCCACCAAAACCTTGTGCGGCATCTTCAATGATGAAAAGATTATGCTCTTTCGCTTTTTCTTCAATTATTCTATACCTTGCAGGAAGACCAAATAAATCTACAGGAATTATAGCTTTTGGCTTTAAATCTAATGAAAGGGCATGATTAACCGCTTGATCAATTTTAGATGGATCTAAATTATATGTTGATTCATATATATCACAAAATACTGGTGTAGCACCGAGTAAAGAAATAACCTCAGCTGTTGCAACATACGTAAATGGGGACGTAATGACTGCGTCACCTTTTGCTATCCCCCTAGCCAGTAATGGTATCAATAAAGCATCCGTCCCAGATGAACAAGTAATACAATGTTTTATACCTATAAATTCAGATAATTTTTCTTCCAACTTAAAAATTTCAGGGCCCATGATGTATTTTCCATGGCTAAGTACTGCTTTTATTCTTTTATTTAAAGATTTTTCTATATGTTTCTGTTGTTTTCTTAAATCAATAAATTGCATTTCTTAATAATAATTGTACAAAATTATTTTTTCGCTATTTAATAATATTAAAGCTACGAATATATGATTAATAAGTCTAATTACAGTCTTCTATTTTACATAAATAATTGTAATGTAATTTATATTCAGATCACTCATAATATTTAATCCAATTTGTAAATATTAACTTAATAAGTGATTTTATAGTTACAACTACCATTATAACTACCATTGAATTATTATAAATTATATTTTGTAAAAATTAAATAAATTAACTTCTTTCTTCTCTATAAATTTGGTAGTTATATAGAATTAATAAAAAATTAAACACTACTTATAATCTATAATAATAGATAATTTAAAGAATATTTTTTCCCTAGTAATGTTGTTAGACAATTTAGCAATTATTTTGCTAACTTGAATTCAATATACATTATAGAAAAATAATAGTGATTAATTTGCTCTATATCCACCGATTTCAAGATAATTGATGGTTAAGTAAGGCTTAATTAATTCATTATGATTTTACAGCAATATTCAAAGAAATAGCTTACTTATTAAAGATCAAAAAATATTTTTGCTACTTTAAATATTGGTTTTTAAGTATTGACTAGTATCATAAAATTTATCTCACCTATAAGATTATCTTAATGATTTCTAAAAGTGCTATAATTTATTTTGTCTTTTTCTTTTCGGATTTTTTAACTTTTTTGGGTTTTTGATCAGGTTGATTATCTTCAATACGAGATTTACCAAATGCTAGCATAGGATAAAACACAAACGGTAAAAACATAAGGCCTATGGCATACAGTGTTTTCTTGCCAAACAATTTAGCAGTTTGAAGGGCAACTAAAAACCAGCTGATAGGTAACATAAGGTAAATCAACAACCACCAAATAGGTTTGTTTAAAATTTTTGACAGGATAAATAGATTAAAAAATGGAACCAGTGCTTTCCATCCTCTCTGGCCTGCTTTAGAAAAAATCTTAAACCACGCAGCCCAGATCAATATCAATAAAACACCAAATACCCCCGCAAATATAATTATGTACAATTCT
>MDTE01017949.1_pt1 | contig 30198 bp, 26 predicted proteins | sample 811231 | NCBI WGS metagenome assembly MDTE01 (sample SAMN05326651, study PRJNA326480) | marine metagenome | isolation source: seawater | place: Indian Ocean: Red Sea | collected 2010 | reverse complement strand
GGCCGGACCGACGGGCAGGTGGCCCAGGAACTGCACGGGTGAGAATTATAACCCAAAGTGGTGCCGAAGGCGTCCCCAAATACCCCGGGCAGCAATCCGCGACGTCCATGTTTCAGGCGAGGTTTCGTGCCGCTTCACGGAAGGCTTCGGTGCCGTCGTGAAAAACCTGGTGCGCTTCGTCAAGATGACCGTCTGCCAGTGCGGACCATGTCCGGTTGTACATCCGTTCTCCGTAAGCCATGGTGACCAGAAGCTCGGCGCCGTCCTTCAGTCCCAGTTGGTCGAGAATCTGTTGTCGGGCTTCGCCGAGTGGCAGTACATGGGCTTGCAGTAGCGTGTCGATGGTTTCCAGGCTGGCGAATGGCTGCTGTTGCAGGATCGAGTCTGCTTGCTGAATCAGGCCGGACAAAGTGGCTTGGATATCGATCTGTGGACGCAGACCGGACGCGGTACCAGACACCGTATCCTGTGGCTGGTGTGGCTTCCATCTCCAAAGTGCCAGGCCAGTCACGGAGAGTGCTGTAAAGGCCAGAAAGACCCCCCAGGTACTGGGGTAAGTTGCACCGTCAACGGGGAGTTTCGCAGCGGCGCAGATCGAAACGATAAGCCCTGTAAAGAAGACCACGCAACCGGTTGTTTGCAGAGATTTCATGTCCGACTTTCAATCCCGATTTTCTGCGGCATGCCATTTGTGTGTGGTCTGCTGCAGCTTAGCCCGTCAGGTACGGCTTCAAAATGGACCAGGCTGCGTGTCCAACTCCGGTCAATGCTTCGCCCACGATCAGGCCGGCCGCGAAGGGGACCAGCTTGTGTTCGCAAAACGCGGCCCCTTTTACTTTTTGAATCGCCATTTGCGCCAGACAGCCGAGTCCGTAACCGAGCGTGATTGAAAAGGGGAGATACATGGCCAGCCCGACCAGGACACCAAGGCCGGGACGCGGTGCGGCGCCGAGCAGAGCGCCAATCAGGCCACCCATCGTGTATTTATCGATAGGGACATTGCCGCTCTTGACCGCTTCGATGATCCCCATCAGCGCCCCGCCTTGCGGTGCGGGCAGGCTGGTTCCTTCACCAAATCCATTTTGTCCATCCGGACCACCGCTCCACAGCAGGTAGATCACACCGAGTGCGATCAGCGGTCCCATCCAGGTTGCACTGAATTGGGCGATTTGCTGGCGGACGGGCCGCGCCCCAATCAGGAATCCGGTTTTTAAATCCTGCATCATGTCGGCGCCTTGGCCGATGGCGACACAGACGGCGACACCTACGACCATGGCTCCGATGATATTGTTATCCAGCAAGTACATCATCAAGGTCACGGAAATCAAGGCCATGCCGGACATCGGTGAGATGTCGGTCATACCGGTGGCCTGGGCGACAATTAGCGCGGCCAATCCTAGCCAGAGTGTTCCCACAACTGCCGACAGCGCGGCGCCGCCGATGGAAATTCCACTCAGCAGAGAGGCGCAAAAAAAGAGTGCCACTGCCGCGAGGGTACCGAAGATCAGCGTTGGCAATTTCATTTCGTCTCCGCCGACCTGCGAACCGGCACCGACGGTTCGCGCCGCCGAAGCGAGAGATCTCAGCGCGCTTTGGATTGCCGGGAACGCGGTGACCACGCCCATCAACGCCCCCCCGATCAGGACGCCAATTCCCAATGGGCGCAACATGCTTCCATAGATCTGGCTTGATTGTTCCGCCACGGGCCCCGTGACCCAATCGAAACTCACTGCGGCCGGTGAGATGGCCCACCACGCGACCAGACCGCCGGCGAAAAATGGCAACCCGCCGCGGCCGGCAAGCAAGCCTGCCGCAATGTTCATCAGTGACAGGTAGAGGACCGGCGAGATGTAGTCGGGAAGCACGCCAAAGCTGAAGTGGAATTCTTCGTGTGAGACGCCCCAGCCACGCGCTGCGACCAGGGCCGCTTCACCTTCCAGCCATCCGCTGAGCATGACGAGTTTCCAGAGGCCGCTAACGAGTACGCCTGCGGCCAGTAGCCTGGCTTTTTCTGCTCCGGAAGAACCTGCTCGGATAATGGTGGCCGTGGCAACTCCGGACGGAAAGCGGAGTCGGTCCAGTTCGATCATCTGTTTGCGCAAGGGAATAATAACGACGACTCCCAGTACGGCGCCAGCAATCCCAGCGATGATCAAGGGAATCGGTTGCAGATCGAGGCCTGCCAGTCCCTCGGCACGCCATTTCGCGTCCAGCATGAACAACGCAGGTACCGTGAAAACAACGCCGGTCCCAGCGGTATTGATTCCTGAAGCAATGGTCTGGTTGATATTGTTTTCAACCAGGGTGCCTTTCTTGAGCACACCACGCAGCAACGCGTACCCCATAATGGCTGCGACCGTCGACCCGCCGATGGAAAACCCCAGCTTGAGTGCTGCGTAGACAAAGGCCACGTTGAGGACGATGCCCTGAGCGACTCCGAGCGCGATCCCGGCGACCGTCAATTCCCGGTAGGGAGCCGCGGAGGATGGGATGTCATCACGGTGAGAGGAGCGATTAGCCATGTGCCAGGCAGAGGAACCAAGATTGCAGGAATGCGTTCGCGCAGTGACAAACGGTGCACCGAACAAACACAGCCGAACATAAAACTGTGCACAGATGCCTGGAAAATGCAAGCGTGATTTATCGCCGGAAGCCGTCGCGGCTCAGGCCTGGGTGTTTTGCCACTGAGAAATCCACTGCTGACCGTCTGCGTTGGGCATGCTCCATGAAGCCTGGTATTTAAAGCAATCGGTCGCCGTACGAATCCCGTAGCTTTCGTCGATGATGTCGAACTGATCGGTACTCAGCTGCGCCGGATGCGCGACGCCACAAGCGTGGCAGAGTTGGAGTATTTCTTTGCGTAGCGTGGTAACGTAATTCGCCAGACGGGCGCCCTTGGAGGTTGGGTCCAGGCCTTTCATTAACCACTTGTTCTGCGTGGCGACACCGGTCGGGCAGTGGCCGGTGTGGCAGGCCTGCGCTTGGATGCATCCAATGGCCAGCATCGGTTCGCGGGCCACGTGGATCAGATCGCAACCGAGTGACATGGCCAGTAATGCCTGCTGTGGAAAGCCGAGTTTTCCCGACCCGACAAACACGACTTTGTCGTGGATGCCTGCTTCGACAAAGAAACGATAGACACGGCTTAAGGCCAGCTTGAAGGGTAACGCCACAAAGTCAGAGAAAACCAGCGGTGCGGCTCCGGTACCACCTTCACCGCCATCAATGGTGATAAAGTCCACGCCCCGATCTCCGTTTGACATGGCCTGGACCAGTTGCTCCCAGAATTGCAGCTCGCCCACCGCCGACTTGATGCCCACCGGCAGGCCGCTGGACTCGGCCAGGTCCTCGACAAAGTCGAGCATACTGTCGATATCGCTGAAAGCCGAATGGCTGGAAGGGCTGGCGCAATCAACTCCCATCGGGATGCCCCGTGTTCGAGAGATTTCTTCGGTAATCTTGGCCTTGGGGAGCATGCCTCCCAGTCCCGGTTTGGCACCCTGGCTGAGTTTAATTTCGATTGCCCGCACTGACGGTTTAGCGGCAACCGTGTCGAGAAACTTCTGTTTGTCGAATCGGCCTTGGCTGTCACGAGCGCCAAAGTAGCCCGTGCCTAATTGCCACATCAGATCGCCCCCTTCTTCATGATGAGGCGAGACACCGCCTTCACCGGTGTTGTGCATGCAGTCGGCGATTTTGCAGCCGCGATTAAGCGCCTGGATGGCTGGGGCACTTAACGAGCCAAAACTCATTCCCGAGACATTGATGATTGAGGGAGGGCGAAATGCTTTCTTGCGGCCTCGCGTTTCACCGAGGATTTTGGCGCAGGGAATTGCGTAGTTGGGGTCGTAACCTGGATCGCCTTTACGGGGTGAAGTGATCGGAAATGCCGAGTGTTTGATGATCAGGTGATTGGCTGCGGCTTCTAGGTCGTTGTCAGTACCGAAGCCAAAATAATTGTTTTCTTTTTTGGATGACGCGTAGACCCAGCGTCTTTGGTCCCGACTGAAAGGCCGCTCTTCATCGTTCTTGGCCACGATGTACTGGCGGATTTCCGGGCCGATGCTTTCCAGCATGTAACGGAAATGCCCTACCACAGGGAAATTGTGGATGATCGCGTGTTTCTTCTGGCTGACGTCACGGAGGCCAATCACCAGCAGGACTAACAGCAGTGCAACTGCAGCGATACCCAGCCAGGTACCCAGGCCATAGCCCGAGTCACCGGCAGCGCTGGTTGTGGTTTCAGCGAGCAGGGAAGCAAACGAACTCAGCGACGGGTTCGTTGGCATGGGCGATACTCCTATCGATCAAGGGGGACGAAAACGCGAGGCGACCGAGGGTTGGCCACCTTTTTTGCCACCACGACGAGTCGGTGATCGTGCAGGCGGTAGGTACCGTAGCTGCGGCGAGTGCGCACCCGAAACCCGCGAGCCCGCAATGAGGCGACAAGCTCGCTTTTCGAGTAGAGGTGCTGTACATGAATTTCATCTTCACGTCGGTATAGCTTACCAAGCTGACGAAAACTCGTCACATGCCGGGTGAGCGTGCGGCCCCGTCGGGTGAGTTCCTGGCGTACCAGGCAAGCCCAGTCCTCGCCTTGCCACTGCTGTTTGGAGGCCAGTTCACCGCGGTTCAGAGGTACACGGATGTCGAAGATGAGCAGTCCATTGGGTGTGAGAGCACGATGGGCGCGGGCAAAAAACCGTGAAAGGCGGCGCCCGGGATGGACGGTGCGGGTGTAGTTGAGGGTCTCACCGAGAGCAGTGATGGCCTGGCATTCAGGAAGCGGCAGGTCTTCCAGGGAAGCGCGGCGGAATTTGCCCTGCGGCCACCGTTGGCGGGCTAATTTGATCATCGCGGCCGACTGGTCGATGCCAAGTGTTTCAAATCCCACGTCGGCGAGCGCCTCGGTAGAGATTCCGCCACCGCATCCCAGGTCGACGATACGCCCCCTGTTGATCCCCTGTTGCTGGACCAGTTGGAGCAGGCCCGCGCAGCATCCATCGACGAAACGACTGAATCCGCGGTCGTGGATATATGAAACGTCGGTGCCGTAGAAGGAGTCGGACAAGGGAATTGGCTGCTGCAGCGATAACGGTGGTAGAAGTGTCAGGGAGTGGTGGTCTTATCCAAGAGGACCGAGGAGATAGAGCACGATGAGTGTTACACCGAGAACGACAACACTAATCATCCAGAATCCCATCATGCGGATGAAACGTTCTCGTTGGGTGACGCCCCGGTCCAGGGAACGGCGGGTTGCGGTGTCAGCCACATCGGGGTGCTGCTCAGTGGTCGTGACCGGATCGGTGACGGCTACTTCGGAAGCGGCGGTGGGAGGCGTGTGCGCTGCGCCGCTGTCGATAACGGGAGCGGCTGATTGCGCCGTGGCAGGTTGGGGAGATTGGCTGGGAAGTTGCACCGCCTGCTGACAGTGCGGGCAGGCCACCGTTCCACCGGTGGCTTCTGGCGGGGCGCGGAATGGACGCTGGCAGTGGGGACAGGAAAAAGACCTGGGGGGCGTCGGTTCTGGTGAGTCGGGCATAGATCATATTCCGCGGCGGGGGCGGACAAGCATTGGCATCGGGCATCGGCATCGCACTGCTGCGTTGCGCTCGCTGGGGATTTTCGCAACCAACCGCCCGCCGATGCAACACCGTTTCCCGATATGATGGCTACTCCGGCCGGGTCGGCCTGTCTGCGCCAGGAAAGTTCTCCGCGCTACCAGGAGTGTTGCGTTTGAGGAAATGCGCCAGTGGCTGGTATGCTGCTGTTCCGGCGATCAAGTCGATTTCCACGCTTGCCCACGGTATTCTGGTAAAAGGACTGCCAGCGGTCTTTCTTTGTCCCGCTGGTCGCTGATTGATTTCGATGGATGATGCTCCTGCTATTTCCCGAACCGAGTGTTTTCGACGCATCGAGGCGATGTACGGCACCTATGTGAAGGGCAAAATTGCCGGAAGCGAGCACGAAAAAGCACTTTCCTGGTTAAAGAGTTGTGTTGACCCGAGTTACTCCGGGTGGGAGGCCTGTGTTGCTCCAGGCGGACGGGTCAGCCGGAGTCGCCTGTTGGAGCTGCTGGAAGATTTGGGGATGGATGCGGACACAGGGCTGAAGATTCTCACCGAAGCAATGCGACTTTGGCGTTTGACGCGCATCGATGGTGATGGTCCTCCAGCCAGGTAACCATTTCCCAGGCGTTCTGGGTACAGGTCGTCGTTCTTTTTCGTATTGTCCTGGTATGCCGTCACGGCCTACCCTGACAGTTGCCGGATGCGGGATGCGCAGTCCGCTCGGCGTTTACGGATTCGCATCGTGACCTTCTATTTCGCATCACGCGGGTGCCCATGGCGTTGCTGATCGATGGTTACAATCTACTGTACGCCAGTGGTTTTCTGGGACGCCGGCGGGGCCCGGGCGGCCTGGCCCGGGCCCGAAGCGCTTTATTGAATTTCCTGGCTGCCACGTTGTCACCCGCCCAGGTACGTCGCACGACCGTAGTTTTTGATTCCCGGCAGGCACCTTTGGGGGGTGTCGCAGCGGCGACGCACCGAGGTATCCGGGTGCGTTTCGCAGTCGGTTTTGCTGAGGCAGACGATCTGATCGAGGTATTGATCCGAGAGGATTCGGCCCCCCGCAGGTTAACGGTTGTTTCCAGTGACCATCGTTTGCAACGGGCCGCTCGCCGCCGCCGGGCAGTGGCTGTTGACAGTGAAGACTGGCTGGCGAGGCTGGAACGCCGCGCCTGGCGAAAGCAAAACGTGGCCGCAGTCGCGGAGACGCCACGTGACCGAGTGTTGACCGAGGGCGAAATTCAGGCCTGGCTGAAACATTTTGGTGTCGACGTCGACGAGGTAAACGAGGACTCAGACTCGTCTGACAAAGCGGCTGAGACGGATGGTGGACCTTTTCCTCCCGATTATGGAGACGACCTTGTCGCTGAGGATTAGGTCTCGGTAACGTATTTTCCCCCGTCAGAGTTCACGGAGAAACGCTCTGGTGACGTATGCCGCGGCCAGCCAGTGCCCCAGTCAGCTTACTCTGGGAGATGGCCCGCGTACCGTTGACAAACAGGTAGCGGACTCCGGTCGCGTATTGGTGGGGTTTTCGGTATGTCGCGGTGTCGATGTAGGCGTTGGGGTCCAGTAGTACCAGGTCGGCCCACTGTCCCGGCCGCAAGTAGCCGCGGTCCTGCAGCCCCAGGATGTCGGCCGCCAGTCCGCTGCAGCTGCGAATAGCCTGTGGCAGAGTGACCATCTGGCCACGCAGTGCATACCGACCAATCTTGCGAGCAAAACAGCCGTAGTTGCGAGGGTGTGGTTGTGTTTGGGCCTCAAGTTGTTGTGCACCTCCATCGCTCGCGGTGGCGACGAATGGCTGTTGCATGATCAGCCGGACCTCTGCTTCATTGATGCTGAACGAGACCATTTGTGCCCCTCCGTTGCGTTCCATTTGGAGGACGATTTCCACAGCAGTGCACTGTTCCTGCGCAGCCAATTGGACCAGGGTCTTGCCCTGCCAGCTGCGATTGGGTGCATAGCTTGCCACCATCAGGTCGGCACCCTGGTCGCGTGGCGCGAGTTCTGCGGCAATTCCCTGGCGGAGTTTGAGCGCTTCCACCGGATCTTGCAACGCGGACAGCAAGTGTTCGCGTTGCCGGTAGGGTCGGGGTACTGCCAGAACGGACAACGAGGTGCTACTCGCCGTGTAGGGGTATTGATCAGCAGTGACCATTTGGCCTGCGGCACGCGCCTGGCGAATCAAGGCAATCGCGTCAGCAGCCAGGCCCCAGGCCTGACGTCCGCTGGCCTTGAAGTGTGAGATGTGGACAGGTACCCCGGCTCCTTGTCCGATTGCGAGGGTTTCCTGAATCGATTCCAGTAGACGGGTATTTTCGTTCCGCATGTGCGACGCATAGAGCCCACCGTGGCGGGCTACGATCTGCGCGAGTGCGATCAGTTCATCCTGGCCGGCAAAGGTGCCCGGAATGTAGATCAGTCCCGTTGAGATTCCCCAGGCGCCCGCCTGCATCGCCCGATCCACACGCTCCCTTAGTTTTACCAGTTCGCCAGGGGTGGGTGCTCGATTTGCAGTGCCCATTATCTCGCGACGGAGGGCTCCATGTGGCAGGAGTGCCAACACATTCGTACCGGCGCCGTGTTCATCGATTGCCCGCAGTAACGCAGCGACATCGTGGGTGCCGCCACCGCAGTTGCCCGTGACCACCGAAGTCACGCCCTGTTTCAGATAATTTGCATTCAGGCGCGTGGCTGCCTTGACGATCGAGCGGTCACTGTGGGAATGCAGGTCGATGAAGCCGGGCGCGGCAACCAGACCAGTGGCGTCAAGCTTTTGAGGTTCCCCCTGGACGGTAAAGCGGCCGACCGCCACGATCCGTTCACCCCGCACGGCGATGTCGCCTGGAAACGCTGCGCGGCCTGACCCATCGTGAATCTGGGCGTGGCGGATCACGAGATCCGCCTCAACGGGCTCGACCGCAATACAGGTGAGGCAGAAGAGTGTCGTTGCCGCAAGCATCAGCAGCGCCTTGTTGTGAGGGTCCTGGAGCCCGGGTACTTACCACTCCCACCCCAGCCGGTGCTTCCGTCCAAGCCAGCCGTCCGCCTGAGGTCGATCGGTTTTTCCCTCCGTGGCGTTCCAGCGGATTGTCGTGTCGGCACGCAATGCGACGTTGCCTAGCAGGGTTTCACGGGCGAAGCGACGGCGTGAACGGGCAAATTGCATGACCAGGCCCTGTTGGAGAGAACGACAATCGCGGACAATGGTGAGGGTGCTTGACCGGGCCGCTGGCCATCTCGCAGCGCGAGGCCAGCGGGCGAGGCACCGTTGATCGCAGACGCAATCGTAACTTTGCTAGAAAAATTGGGCAAACCGAGTGACCGAGGAACTTTCAGACACAGAGGGACTACCAGACACACTTGCTCTGGCGTTGCGTGAGTGCCAGCTGGAGCTGCCTGCCGAGACCGTGGACCGGCTTGACCAGTACTGTCAGTTGCTCTGGCAGTGGAATCAGCGTTTGAATCTGACCCGACACACGGACTACCGGACGTTCGTGCAACGCGACATGATCGATACCTTGCAGTTGTCACAATGGTTAGCTGCGGATGACGAAATTCTCGATGTGGGTTCGGGTGGCGGTGTGCCGGGGGTCCTGCTGGCGATCTTGCAGCCCCAGTGGCAGATTTCGCTGGCCGAGTCCGTCTCCAAGAAAGCGCGCGCACTGGAGACGATTGTCGGTCAGCTTGATCTGCCGGTGCCGGTTCACGCGGAGCGCGCCGAGAAGATCCTGGATGATCTGCGTTTTACCGCTTTGGTATCGCGCGCGGTTGGCCCGCTGTGGAAGATGCTGTCCTGGTTTCAGCCTCACTGGGCGTCGGTGGGACGCCTCGTGGTGATCAAGGGCCCGAGATGGGTGGAGGAACGGGCCGAGGCTCGGCACCGTGGTCTGATGCACGGTATTGAGCTGCGCCGCCTGGCCTCCTATCCGATGCCCGGAACCGAGTCTGAAAGCGTGATTCTGGAATTGCGGCCGTCCAGCGAATAGCCGTTCCTGGCGGTAGCCCGCGTTCGCAAAGACTGCTCGGTTCCTTCTCTACTTGAGTTTCCTTAGAATGGACCAGTTCCCGCGGGCCGTCTGTGGTTCCGCAGTGCCTGGTTTCCTTGCCCCCCCTTTACTAGTGGGTTGTGCCATGACCGATCGAGTTGTGTATCTCAATGGGGAGTACGTCACTGAAAGTGCGGCTCGCGTGTCTATTTTTGATTCGGCACTGATGTTCGGTGACATGGCGTTTGAAATGACGCGTACCTTCGGCCAGCAGCCTTTTCAGCTGCGCGCCCATCTTGATCGTCTCTACGGGTCGCTGGATTTGCTGGAAATCGACTGTGGTTTAACCCTTGACGAGATGGAGTCCCGGACGCTCCAGACGCTGGAACGGAACCAGCCGACTGAGGCGGAGGATGTCGACTGGCAGATCATGCACAATGTGTCGCGTGGCCCGTTGCCACTTTACGGGACGGTGTTTGGTGGACAGCCAGAGCCGACAGTGACCATCAACTGTTGGCCGCTGATTACACATATGGGTGGGTTTGTGGCCAATTATCAGAATGGTCTGCGGCTGGCGATCTGTGCGCAGCAGGCCATTCCAGCGCATTTGCTCGATCCCAAGGCCAAAACCCGCAGCCGCATGCATTACCAGATGGCAGTGCTCCAGGGGGCGCGTCTGGGCGAGGGGATCTGGCCTGTTATGTTGGATCCAGATGGTTTTCTGGCCGAGGGGCCAGGTTGGAATGTATTTCTGGTCAAGGATGGAGTCATTTCAACACCTGAGCCACGCAATTGTCTGCTGGGTGTGAGCCGTGGCAATGTGTTGGAGCTGGCGAGTCAGCTTGGCATTCCTGTCCGGGAAGCGAATTTGGGCCGTTACGAGGCCCTGCGGGCCGACGAAATCTTCTGTACCTCTACCACCTATTGCATCTGCCACGCCGTTTCCTTCGAAGGCCAGGTGGTAGGTGACGGGGGGGCTGGGCCTGTATTCCAGCAGCTGCAAGCTGCCTGGAAAGAGCAGGTTGGGGTTGATTTTGTGGCTCAGGCCGAGTCCTATGCCGGTAGACTTGCGGACTGGCGTGAAGCGGAGTTGGCCGTCGCTGTCAGCTAAACAGTGGTCCGGCGGGGCTGCCCAGTTTCGTCTTGACCCGCTGACCAGTCGGACTTATGCTGCCCGCCTTGATATGGCAAAAGCAAGGAGGCTTGGCCAGCATGAGGAATGTAGCGGAAGATCCCCCGGCTGTCCCGCTGTTAGATATCAATCGGGAGAACCGGTTGGTTCGAGACGAAATCCAGCAGGCGATGGCGCGTGTTTGTGACCAGGGATGTTTTCTTCACGGCGACGAAGTACGCAAGCTTGAGGCCGCGCTCGCTGCGCGTTGTGGCGTGCCGCACGCGATATCGTGCGCCTCGGGATCTGATGCGTTGTTGCTGGCGCTGATGGCCCATGAAATCGGGCCAGGCGATGAGGTGATCCTTCCCAGCTTCACTTTTTTTGCCACGGCGGGTGCCGTATGGCGATTGGGTGCGCAGCCCATCTTCGTCGACATTGATCCGGTCACCTATAACCTCTCCCCCGCATTGGTGGAAGCGGCGATCACTGCGCGCACTCGTGCCGTGATTCCGGTTCATCTGTTTGGTCGCTGCGCCGAGATGCAAGCCATTGTGGAGATTGCCCAGCGCCATCAAATTCTGGTGGTGGAGGATGCAGCCCAGGCGATCGCAGCAGTCCATCGGGACCGCGCTGCTGGAGCCTGGGGAGACATCGGTTGTTTCAGTTTTTACCCGACCAAGAACCTTGGTGGTTTCGGGGACGGCGGGATGTTGACGACTGGGGATGAGGCGACTGCCGAGCGTTTGCGTTTGTTGGCGGCGCATGGCATGCAACCCCGCTACTACCATAGCCATGTGGGGATTAATAGCCGACTTGATACGTTGCAGGCGGCCGTGCTGAATGTCAAAGAGGGTCAGCTCGATCGGCTGACCGATCGCCGTCGGGCCAATGCGGCGCGGTACCGCGACTGGTTTGCCGCGGCGGTTGATGCGACACAGCTGGTGTTACCTGAAGAGGATGCCAGCGGTTTTCACGTCTGGAATCAGTTTACGGTACGGGTGCCAGGTGGGCGGCGTGACGCGCTGCGGAGTTTCTTACAGGAGCGGCGGATCGGTACCGAGGTGTATTACCCGGTGCCATTGCACCAGCAGGTCTGTTTTGCGGATCTGGGGTACGGTCCAGGGAGTTTGCCGCACACCGAGACCGCCGCAGCAGAGGTGCTGAGCCTGCCTGTCTTCCCAGAATTGAGTGAGGCGGAGCAGCACGCTGTGGTCACCGGAGTGACCGAGTTTTTTGCCGCCAGCAGTCGGGCGGTGGCTTGAATCGAACGCCTAGTGCCGGAAGAGAAACTCTTTGGCATTGAGCAGTGCCCAGCAGATATCTTCGAGCGCCTCACGGCGGGCGCGTCGACGACGCAGCTGGCTATTGGTGCCGGGTTCGACCGGTCGTTCCATCGGCAGGCTGGCTAGACGCTGGGCCTCGCCGAGCAGGGATACGGCGCCTTCACGTTCTACGCGGTCGGGGGCGCGGTTTAAAGTGCGCCAGTAGAGTTCCTCGACGAGTGTCTGGTCCTCGGGGTGTTGTTCGAGTAGATGCGTCAACGCGTTGTCCCGGTGACGCAGCCGGTCGTGCAGCCCTGCGCCGCCGATCAAGACCAGGGCCTGTTTGAGTGTGGTTTCATTGGAACGCTCACATTCGCAGGCCAGCAGTCGCTCTGGTTTGCCGAACGTCTTCAGGAAGCGGTCTCCGTTGGCCGGCCGGGTATCCCGGCGACGGAGTCGGCGGACACCAGGGATTTGTACGGCGCGAATGCCTGAGGGGTATCCGACGAATGTGGCGGGCGCACCCAGTACTTGCGTTTGTGCATCGAGCAAGACCTCGGCCGGCAGCCGTTTGATTTCGGCGCGCGAAAAATGGATGCCGTCTTCGCGGTTGCTGTCAGTGGGTTGCGCGGATCGCTGGTAGATCGCGGATGCCAGGATCCGTCGGACGAGGGACCGCAGGTCGAATGCGCTGTGGATAAACTGGCTGGCCAGCGCTTCCAGCAGGGGGGGATTGCTGGCAGGATTTGTCAGCCTGAAGTCATCAATCGGTTCCACCAGGCCTCGCCCCAGCAAGTGGTACCAGACAAAATTTGCCTGGGCGCGCGCGAACTGCCGGTTGTCGGGTCCCGTGAGCCACACGGCCAGGGGCGTGAGGCGGTCGTAATGGGAACCCGGGCCCAAGGCTTCGGCACCCAGTAGTTGTGGTGTGGCAAACCGCCCGCTGCGCGGGTCGGTGATGCCCAGGTTGCCGTTGATCACGACCCGCTGTTCTCCTTTGAATTCATTCTTGTCGAATTTGTCGGTGCGTTTGTTGTTGACGATCTCGTAATCGACGAGCGCAAACACTGCGGCCCAGGAGTAGTAGTCATCCTGAGTCCAGCGGTCAAAGGGGTGGTTATGGCACTGGGCGCATTGGAGGCGCGTTCCCAGGAACAGTCTTGCAGTTGTTTCGGCACGGACCGCCGGCGTGCGGTTGGCACGCCAGTAGTTGGCGGGTGGGTTTTCGTAGGTGCTTCCTTCGGCTCGCAGCAGTGTCCGGACAAATTCGTCCCAGGGAAGGCCTGCTGCGATCTGCCCGCGAATCCAGTCGTGGAAGACGTCTACGCCGCGCGCGTCGAGTACCTTTTCTTCATTCCGCAAGACATCGGACCATTTGAGTGCCCAGAAGTCTGCAAACTCGGGTCGCGCCAAGAGCCGATCGACCAGACGGGCATGTTTGTCTGGACGTGGTTCGCGACTGAAGGAGCGCGCCTCAGCGCTGGTGGGCAGGACGCCCAACACATCGAGGCATGTGCGGCGCAGCAGTGCGGAATCGCTGGCTGGTGGCGAAGGTTTGATGCGCAGTCGCTGCAGTTTGGCCAGCGCGAGTTCGTCCAGCCGATTGTGTCCCACTCCTGGTTGGTAAGTCGGTGATGGTCGGTCCGCCATGAGTGCTACCGGCACGGCGACCTGGCGGTCCAGATAGCGGACGATTACGGTCGTCTGTCCGTAACGTTGACGCACGACACGGCCAGCAATTTCTACGGTTGCCAACAGGTTGGAGGTTTCGTAACAGGCCAGTCGTGTCACGTCGCGCGGTGGCTCGTCAGCGAATTGGGCGATGACGCGCAGCTGCAAGTTGGGAGCGGCGCCAAACGTGACGGCTTCTGCAGGGGAAACTTGCAGCGATACGAGTTGGCGGGGATGATGAGCAGGGGGCGGCGCGCCGGCGGCCAGCCAGTGCCGTAAGATGTGGTATTCCAGGTCGTCTGGGCGAAACCGGGTGCCTCCGAGGTGGGCTACCTGGCCGGTCGCTTTCCGCAGGATCAGGCTGGCTTCGGGCGTCAGAAGGTCTACCCGTCGGCCGCCATGTTGTCGCACCAGACTGGCGTAGTCTTCCGTGGGGTGCTGTCCGCGGAGCGACAGCTTGAATCCACCTTTGCCGTTCTGGTTGCCGTGGCAGTTGCCCGCGTTGCAGCCTGCTTTGGAGAGGACTGCCATGACGTCGCGGCAAAACGTGACCGGCGGCTCGTTGGCTGCCAAGGGGGCGGCAACGAGTCCGCTTAACGTAGTCACAGCCAACAGCGCTAGGGAAGCGGGCGGCCGACGCGACATGTCAAAATTCCTGCCTGAAAGCGAGATTCCGGTAAACAGCCGGGCACGGGCCGCAGCGTCCTTTAGTATCGACGAGAGTTCGTGGTTTTTCAACGTAACCGAAGGATACCTTGCGGGGTTGTGGCCGATCCAATAGGATACGCCTCTCGCCTGGTGAGGCGGGTAAAAATCTTCCCCTGTAGCTCAGTTGGTAGAGCGAGCGGCTGTTAACCGCTAGGTCCTTGGTTCGAGCCCAAGCGGGGGAGCTCTAGAATTCTCAGCGAAACTATTGAGTTAACCTGTTAACGCCCGTGGGCCTCTGGCCAGATCGCGGGCGTTGCGCGTTTCTTGCCAATTGTGGCAAGGGTTGGCGACGATTCGCCGTGACTCGTCGCGCTCTCTGTTTCGAGAGAGAAGTTCCGGACCCCGGAATCTCACGCCAAGACTCTCGCGTTCTCTGCTTAACAGGGGGCTTGGCGTTAACAACCTGGTGGGGTTCGGGTTAGCGAAACGAACCAGTCAATGCGGCGACATGGTCCATAGCGTTAAATCTCAAAGAGTTTGTCTGCGGTGGCCGCCGGTCGTTGAAACAGCGGGACGATTCGACGACACTCTAGCAAACGTGCAACAGCATTTGAATTTGGGGTGCAGCAAGGAGAGTGGGCTTGTGAGCAAGCGGAAAGTGATCATTACCTGCGCAGTGACCGGCTCAATTCACACGCCCAGCATGTCTCCGCATTTGCCGGTGACGCCGGCACAGATTGCAGAGAACGCCATGGGAGCCGCTCGCGCCGGGGCATCCATTTTGCACCTGCACGCCCGCCACCCGGAGAACGGACAGCCGACGCCGGATCCGAGTGTTTTTCGTCAGTTCCTGCCCGAGATCAAGTCGGGGACCGACGCGGTGATTAATGTGACCACCGGCGGCGGCCACAACATGACGATCGATGATCGACTGGCGGGACCGCTGGAATTGCAGCCCGAGATGTGTTCGCTCAATATGGGCTCGATGAACTTCGGCCTCTACCCGATTCTCGACCGCCGCAGCGATTGGCAGTACGACTGGGAGCCGGTCTACCTGGAGAACACCCGCGATGGGATCTTTCGCAACACGTTCGCGGATATCGAGGCTATCCTGAAGCGACTCGGCGAAGGCTGCGGGACGCGGTTTGAGTTCGAGTGTTACGACGTCGGCCATCTGTACAATCTGGCGCACTTCGTCGATCGCGGTCTCGCCAAACCGCCGTTTTTTGTGCAGACCATTTTTGGCATCCTCGGCGGGATCGGGCCTGATATCGATAACCTCGTGCACATGCGCCGCATCGCAGACCGGTTGTTCGGCCAGGATTACCACTGGTCTGTCCTGGCTGCCGGCAGACATCAGACGAACTTTGTCACCACCGGCGCGATCATGGGCGGCAACATTCGCGTCGGGCTGGAAGACAACCTCTACCTGTCCAAAGGCGTCATGGCCGAGTCGAACGAACAGCAGGTGCGGAAGATTCGTCACATCGTCGAGGAACTTTCGCTGGAGGTGGCTGCGCCGGAAGAGGTGCGCGAAATGCTGCAGCTAAAGGGGCCGCAAAACGTCAACTTCTAGGCCGCCACGCGTCCTGACGTACCCAGCAGACCGGCGCAGCGGTGTTTGGCCCTCCCAGCGAATCAGATCAGTCGACCAGGCCCCAGCAGTTGGTGCGGGTCCACCTTTGTAGCGATCGACCGCAGGCCGCTCAGTGGACCGCGACGTGCTCGAACGCGGATTGACTTCCGCAACGGGCGTGGATGCTGGCGACTCACGCGAGGCTGCTAGGTCAACCAGACGCATGGTGGCGGATTGGAAGTTCAAAGTCCATTTATGTCTGTGAGACAAGAGCCATGATGCCACGCAGCGACGCAGTGGTAGGTGGGCCAAATGAGGCCCGTGAGTGAGATTGACATCGATCACGGCGGGTAATAAGGTTGCATCGTTATGGATGCTGAAACGCCTGATTTCCAGCTGGCGAGATATGATCATCGAAACCTGCGAGGAAAGACGAAGTGAAGTACTTGAATAGCAAGTCCGTTGCTCAATTCCAACAGGCTGGTTACCTGTACCCGATATCGATCATCACCGAAGCGGAGGCCAATCGCTACCGGGCAAGCCTTGAGGCCTATGAGCAAACGCTCGGCCACCCGGTGCAGGGCCCGCAGCGCACCAAACCCCACCTGCTGTTCAAATGGGTCGACGACCTGATGCGTAACGAAACCATTCTGGACTGCGTTGAGGACCTGATCGGGCCGGACATCTTTTGCTGGAACTCCTGGTTCTGGATCAAGGAGGCCAACACGGCCAGCTATGTGTCCTGGCATCAGGACAGCCAGTATTGGGGGCTCGATACCAGTAAGCTCGTGACCGCCTGGTTAGCGCTCTCACCTGCAAGCACATCGAGCGGCTGCATGCGCGTTCTTCCCGGATCGCATCTCGGCGATCCAATGAGCCATCACGACCTGTACAACGACGACAACCTGCTGACACGAGGCCAGGAAATCCTCGACATCGACGAGTCGAAAGCCATCTCTATGCCACTGCGTACCGGAGAAATGTCCCTTCATAATATTCGAGCAGCACATGCCTCCGGGCCTAATATTACCGCTGACCGTCGCATCGGCCTTTCGTTCCACTACATGCCTACCCAGACGAGCCAGCTGAAGACCGATTGGGACTGTGCCTCGCTTGTGCGGGGCGAAGACCGTTACGGTCACTTCGACGCATCGCCCGTCCCCAGCTGCGACTTCGACCCGGTCACCGTGGCTTACCACGAAAAGGCCACCAGTGCGATGCGCGAACTCCTGTTCCAGGGCGCCAAAAAAATCCGGCCGACTGTGTGAGTGGCCGGAAAAGCAAGATCAGGTCGGCTCTGTAGAAAAGTGGATACTGGCTTAGCCGGCGAGTGTGGGTATGGCTGGTGTGAGTTCAACCACCACGTCCCCCGCGGGCGTGGTTCAAGATACAGCCGGCACTCAAGCGCTTTGACAATTTGGCGGTCACGGACCGCTGAAGTAACGAGAACCCGAGCGCCGAACTCCCGAATGTTGTGGCAAACAGCCGGGCTTTCGCCTTCTTCGCCTCGGATTGCCAAAAGGTCCGCGGTCGGAAGAATTGGGTTCATCCCGAATCGCTCTTTCAGCGCTCGATTCTCCGTTCGCAGGCAAGCGATCGCTGGCGGTTGCCGTCGGTTCACCCATCCGGTGAGTATGTCGCAGCACCGTTGCCATGGCGTAGAGAGACGCAGACGTTCTGCGTGGAGTAGCGGCATAGCGAATGGCCTGCAGCTCCTGGTGACCGTCGTTGGCCTGTTCGTTTTGAGTTCGACGGCTCACCAGTGTGGATGAAGTGCAAGGATCGACTGGGCTGACAGTTGTTGTCAGGGCTGCAGGCCGATTTCGGCCTGGGGAAACTGTGTTCCAGTCGAAACGCAGCATGAATCGACGAGCCCGCGGGAGGCGAGGTCCATTCCCTCCAGCCACTCGATTTCTTACACTTGACGCTCTGTTAGCGCTTCGGGTGATTGGGTTCTTGGCCCGCCACGTTGTGTTGTAGCAAACTGAAACTGCCCATCATCTCTCCAAAACGTTTTTGGGGACCGGCACGTTTATTTAGACTCATTGAGGTTCATGACCCATGGCTGCGTCGACGTCAATTCTCGCGGATAATCTGCACGAGTACCCCCAGCAAGATGTGATCGACGGGACCGGCGGAGCATCGGCATCGATTCTCGATGACTGCCTTAACATGCACGACGGGGTGTTCCAACTATTGCACCGTTATGCAGGTCGGACATTTTGTACACCAGGTAAACGCCTACGCCTTGATGAGGGATCCTACTACCCGGAGTACATGAACGGGACGGGGCTCGATGAACTTTGGATGGGCTGCACCGTTCCCATCGTGACGGGTGTCATCGATACACGCACCAAGAAGGCACCGTTTCGCGAAGGTGAATCGCACGTGCTCACTCCGAACGGGCAAGTGATCTCGCTACAGGATTTGATCGTCGCTAACCCAGAAGCTGTCATGGGTGAGAAAACGACAGCCTTCTCAAAGTCGCTATTCGGCAAGCCGACCTGGCCGATTGTGTCAAAGAAATTCGATAATCTGAATCCGATTCCAGATCATCTTCACTGGGCAAAGTGGGAAGTGTATGACATCAATTCTTTTGATAATCCCGGAGTCAGTGCTTCGCATTATCACACCACGGCAATGGGGTTGTACTCGTTCGTGACGAAGGAGCAATTCCTCGCCTGCATGAAGCGTTTCGGAAAGAGCGAGTATAACGGGATACGGCATTTGGCCCCGCACGTGATGATGCGACTCGATAACGGCTTCGTGATGCCGAACGGTGTGTTGCACTCGCCGACGGACCTGTGCACGCACGAACTGCACGTCACGATGGATGAGCACTTCCTGGCCGAGGACCTTACGCTTGACGGACGTATCGGAGCAGCGGATGCGTTCTACGCATGCAGAGAAGAGGATTATCCCAAGGATCGACACGAGGACTGGGACTACCTGGTTGAACAGTTCGACTTCGCAGCGAACCAGGACCCGGACTTTGTCCTGAAGAATTCGCGTCCTGCGCTCCGCGCCGAAGAGTTCGAGGGCCAAGGTGTTGATGCAAAATGGATCGTCTACGGTGATTTTCTCGGCGAGCAGCAGTGCTCGATTCTCCGACTCGCCGTGGAGCCTGGAGGTAAGACGAAATTTTGCCCGGAGAGTCCCACGCTGTTCCACACGAATGGCGGAAGCGGCCGCGTTGGAAAGCTCGAGGTACGTTATCATCAGGATATGATCCTCGGCGAGGTCTATCCCGAGATCGGATTCATTACTCAGGCCGCACTTGCGAACGGCGGCGTGGAAATCGAGAACACGGGCAGCGAAACGCTGGTGTTGACCTTCGACTTCCCGCAGCACGCGCATTCCAGAACGCCCGGTGTTGCCGTTACAACGTAATCACTTGCTGTCGGTAATCCGCATGCAGGACCGTCGCCTGTCCCATATTGACCGGGGCAGTGTGACCTCAGCGATGCAGGTCGCCTGGCGGCAACTTACCATCCAGAGATGGTGCGCGGAGAAAAGTTTGGAACGTATCAAGCAGGGGGAGCCATAATTGTCCATCTCCTTTAGGTTTGCGGGGATGGTCATTGTTGCTTTCCCGTGCCGGCACTGAGGCGACGACCTGTTGTGAATGTGGTCACCTGGGCCGATGCCGTACCGTGTACCGAGAGCATGTGTGAAGGCCAGATGAGGGATGATCAATGGACTCATCGCAGCGTATGCTGCCTCCTCGGACGCACATTCGTGATGTACAACGTTGCAACATGCCAGGACATTGTTGCGTCAAATTGCACAGACGGTGATGGATGACGAAACGAGGAACCGGAGCCGAGTCGCATAACGCGTTCGCTTTGGGAATGACATCTGTCAATCAGCCCCGGTTTCGTGGTCATTATGAGGTAAGAATTGATCCACATGGCCGACAGACAAATCCAAGTCGACGATCGCATGCAGACCGGATATAGCTATTTGCTCACGGAACCGGCTGGTAAGAACTTTCACTCGGAGTTTCGACCGGAACTAACTCCCAAGGATATGCTCGAACTCGGCGTGTTTGGCGGGAAATATATGACTGACTGCACAGACGAGTTTCCAGCGGATTGGTTTGATAATGCTCGACTGTGTGCCGAACGCCACGACCCGGACTTGAATTTCTTCGGCATCAATGCATCACAACCGCTGTCAGAATGGCGACGGAAGGGATGGATCTACGACGATGATCCGCGTGGTTGGTTTCAGTGGTACTGTCGATATTACGTGGGTCGGCGATGCGCGGACGATGATCGGCAAATCAAGCGGTGGCGCGGCATGCGTCGCCACATCGCACAAATCAGAAAAAACTGCCAACGAGGAGATCTCTACTGTCGTCGAAAACAACGGCAAGCATTGCTTCATTGGGCTTACGATTCACGAAGATGTTGACTGGATGTCGGGCCTTTCTCGCAGCCAGGGACAGACACCTGCGGCTTCAGAGACAATGCCGGTATTCAACCGCTCTTTCGTCCAGACAGGTACCCCGCTGACGAGATAATTGCCTGCGCGCCAAACCCAGCTATCCCAGCCAGCCAGTTTCGAGTTCCGGTTCAACTAGTGGTCTGTCAATGCAAAGACCATATGTCGTGGTTGGGAAGCCCCGCCAAAACTACCAGTTGAAGGCTGCCGGAGCGATGCAACTCCAATGCGGTAGGGCCAGGCTGGGCAAGTGGTGATGCGGAGCGACGGCAGTCCAAAACGTTCTTCAGTATCAAGGGGTGACGCGGCTGGGAACGGTGCGCCTCCGGTACAATTTCAGCAGCGGTGTCCGCCGCAGGCGCTGTCCGCGGAACCGCGGCAAGATCTTCTCTGTCCGGTTCTCGATGAACCCCCTGTTTGCAGAGGAGCACCCCGTGCGTCAATGATTTCAGGATCTCACCCAGATCTGCTGCCCAGGAATGACATTTTCACAAGTCGGTAGAGAGTTCAATTTCACCGGTAGCAAAAGAGCCGAGTTGATTTTCTATCACCGGGCCCAGTTTGACGTTGGTAACATGCCAGATCCTCCCCTCGACGTGTACCGAACTGCCCTTGCCTACGCGGATTTGTTCTTCGTCGTCGAAGAAAATAAGTAGCATGGTCGGGCCACGCATGACCTGGCCATCATGAGATTGGTAATCGCTTTCCATCCCATTCGCAGCCGCGACTTGAGCACCTTGCAGGCTGCCGACGGTGGTTTCCGTTATTGTTTCTTTGATTAACAATCCGGTTTCCCTGTTGTGACGTATTCTGATGGTCGTGTGTGGATCGTTGTATGCTACAACGTTTGGATGCAAAATGGGTGTTGGGTTTTCATTCCGGCGGCGAGGTCGGAAGCTTAATCACGTGGCACTTCGTGGTATTTCCGTAGCAGGCGAACTATGGACGAGGATCGCAAGTTCGATCATTTTGCCACAGAAATCGCATCATCATTGGATTTCTTTTTTCGTGATGAATGTACCTGCTGTGGTTACCCAACCGGCTGGAATGGGGAAGTCGTGGTTTCCGAGAAATACGGTCCGGGCATCATGGAAACCTGCACCAACTGTCGCCAATCTGGCTGGTCGTATGGGGGCGAACTGCATGCGATGTTTCGCAATAGCGGACCACCTGTCTTTGAGCCGGGACGGCGCAAACGACCTGAAGTCTTGTCATTGGACCTTTTTGTCGGGCCAATAACCGGTCACTCGGGAGATTCAGCTGCGGGGTGACCTGCCCCTGACGTCACGGCTGCTCCCCGAGTGTGCATGGTGGTGACCACCACAGACGAGATTCTCTTTTCACCATTTGGGCAGCGAAAAGGCATTCGACAGATCGCCGCCACGTATGACTGGGCCGAGTGTCCCGATCACTTCAAAAGTTACAGGCCGGGCAGGCTACACTGCTACGACGCCGACGTTCAAAATGTAGCACTGGACCGGTTCGGTCGGCACCTTACCGGCGCGCCGCAGGATTGATGCACGGGGTACTTTGTGGAGGATGCGGCCCGATATGTACTGTGGCTCTTGATTCCAAGAGTTACGCTACTGGCGTTTCTGCCGTTCAGTCCGCTGCCAGGTAGTCGCAAGCTGCGATACTCCGTGGAACGCGTGGTTCTAGTAGCAGCATCCCATAGGAAATCTGAAAAACACCTTCTGTCCGCGTTCCAGGAAGGCAACCGAATCCACCGGATATTCCACGCTGCACAGAATTCCGCGGTGATGCTCCGCATGGGCAACAAACTGTTGCGTCAGTTTCTCGTCCTCATGCGCTTTCGCAATGGCGCGGCCAGCAAGGCTACATCCCTTTTGCTGCAGATATTGTACCAACGTCGCAACGGGGGGTTGCGGTGGCGCCGCGGCGTCTGCAGCGGCGATGACAAAATGTGTGTAGAGCGGCACGTCGGAAATGCAAAAGTCGGCCCCATCGTTGCGACCGATGACAAGATTTGCGCCAAGAAGCTGGGGGGTGATCTCCACGCGGAGACGCTCGCTCAGTAGCTCACACTCGTACGGTGAAACGGCGAGTATCTGGCGTCGATTGACGATCGTCGAGCCCTTTCTCTTGTACAGCGTTTCCCGGCCGGTCGAAAGTCTTGTGAGCCCCTGATGCCGATCGCCTTCAATGCCGGAGCAGTCAATCGCAAGCCGATCAACCTGCTGGGTAACCAAATGGCGTCCAGGATTGGCTTCCCTGTCCTGATTGTCGTTGGGCTTGAGGACCTCCAGAATGACGCCCACTTCGGGAATGTTTGCCTTTTCCAAGCCTTGGAGTTTTTCACTCTGTTTGGCGATGAATTCTGCTAGATCGTCATAGAAGAGCATCGGATGTGTTCCTGGCGTACGAATGCCACATGTGGCCGAGTGACGGACCCGCACCAGTGGCAGAGGATTTATTTGTTCAAGAATAGTTCACTCTGAACAACGAGGTGGATTAGATCCCGCAGGCGATTCCCGCCTTCCTGCTGGCCCATGATCTCCCAGCCAGCGAAGTTCTTCCCGTTGAAGAGTGGCACAAAGCTGTCATCACCCTTCTCATCAGCACTGAAGGAAGCACGATGTGTCAAGCTCAACAAGAGAGCGATTCGCCAGAGCGTACCTCGGAGCGTCGGAAGATCATTCATCGCTTCCTCTCGGCAGGATCAGATTCAACGTGGATACACATTGTGACGTTATATGCATTGTGACGTTGTATGCGAGGTCCAGTCCACAAGCCAAACGTTGTCGGAACCCTCACAGGTGCGGCGTTACACGCACTGCGTTCGGGCAAGCGTTACACGCGCTGCAGCCGGCCAATAAGGCCCTCTCCTGCCAGGAGCAGGGTGTGGCCGTTTCCGCGGAAACAACGCACGGGCAAGTATTGCGGCGGGTTGGCTGCAATTGGGGCCAGGTAGTGGATTTGTGGGCAAGTACGACGTATCGATGTGTGCGCCGTCCGCTTAGAACAGCTCAGTAATGACCTTCCCGTCCACGACGGCGGGTACAGGCCTGCCCGCCAGATCTAACAAGTGGATTTCCGGGTCCACCCCAAGCGCGTGGTAAATTGTCGCGTGAAAGTCGCTCGGTGTTACCAGCCGGTCGGTGACGTACTCACCACGGTCGTTTGAGGCGCCGACAATCTGACCGCCTTGGACACCACCACCGCCGAAGAGACAGGAGAAGGTGTTCCCCCAGTGGTCACGGCCCGGCTTGCCTTTGTCGTGGCCGGTGTTCATGAATGGCGTGCGGCCGAATTCACCGCCGACTACTACCATCACTTGGTCGAGCAGGCCGCGGTCGGCAAGATCTTCAAACAGGGCAGAGACCAGGGAATCCAGCTGTGGCAGCTGGCGTTTCATGGACGCTTCGAGTTCCCAGTGGCTGTCCCAGCCTCCACAGTGCACCGTGACAAACGTCGAACCGGCCTCGACCAGTCGCCTGGCGAGCAGTGTGCTTTGACCCCAGCTGTTGCGCCCATAGCGGTCACGGTTGCGGTCGCTCTCGAGGCTGATGTCGAAGGCCTTGCGAGCGGTGGATCCGGCGACAAGCTCGAAGGCCTGCTTGTCGAATTTGTCCAGGGCTGCAAATGTGTTCGATTTGTCTACTTGCCGGTGCCAGTTGTCAAATTGTTTGCGTAACCCCGCGCGATCTTCGAGGCGTTCAACGTTGATGCCACTTGGTGGCGTGAGGTTCTTGATCTTGAAATCAGCAAGATTTGGATCACCGCCCGTTTGAAAGGGATCGTGTTGGATGCCCAGATAACTCGCGCCGAGATAACCGGGCACGTGACCAATGGTCGATGCCACGGGAACTGAGATATAGGGTGGTATTCCTGGGCGGCGCGACCCGCACACCTTGGTGGCAATGGAACCGATCGAGGGGTACTTCGCTCGCTTGTTGTCAGCGCCGCGGTTGTCTCGGCCAGTCAGCATCTGGCGGGAAGCTGGTTCGTGGTGTGTCTGATTGTTGCAGAGCGATCGCACGATCGAAAACTTGTCGGCGTTTCTGGCTTTCTTCGGAAAGAACTCGCTGATGTCGAGCCCTGACACGTTTGTGCCAATGGGTTGCCAGAGACCGCGATACTCAGCTGGTGCATCTGGCTTCATATCCCACAGGTCCATATGGCTGGGGCCGCCGTCCAGCCAGATGAGGATGACTGAGGTATCTTTCTTTGCGTGCCCCAGACGCTCGGAAGCGTTCTTGGCTCGTAGCACATCGGCCAGTGACGCGTTGGCTACCCCGGCGATTCCAATCTGCAAAAAGCTGCGCCGGCTCATCCCATCACAGTACGTGGACGACTGTCTTGAAGCTTCGATGCGAAACATAGTAGCATCCAATCTGGTGGGGTTTCACGATATCAAACAGCTGGGGACGTGGTTGTAAAATAGTCGTTGGGAACGGTTCGTTCAATGTCTGTCTTGACGGGGCTGCGTCGACAGCAAGTATGATGATGGCCCCGCCGGCGGTGCTGGGCGTTCTCTGGTCTACTGCGAGCACAACGATGCGTTTGAAACTCACCCTGACGTGTTTCCTGTCGCTGCTGGTTTACTGGTATTGCATCGGACCCATTGCGGCGGGCGAAAAAACAGGGGCTGGCCAGCCAGCGGGCCCCTGGCGCCGATTGTTTCTGGATGCGACGGTGGTCGAAGAAAGGGCGAACGTAAAGCGTGTTTTTCACGCCGTGACGAAACACCCCCGGAACCCTCTGCTGATTAAAGACAAAGCGTGGGAAGGTGCCGGACCCTATCTCTATGGAACGGTGATGTACGACGGTGGGCGGCTGCGGATGTGGTATCACCACCAGAATCCGGAAGGTACGTGGAATAGCTACGCGGAGTCCGAAGATGGCTTGCTGTGGACCAAGCCGGCGCTGGGCCTCATCGATTACCGTGGCTCGAAACAGAATAATCTGTTTGCCACGCGCTCGTTTGGGCTGAGTCAAACACCACCGTTTGATTTCGGGCAGTGCCACAATCCGAGTGTCATCCATCAGCCATGGCATCTTGATCCGATGAAGCGCTATGCACTCTATTGCTTTTCGTACGAGTTCTATGTGCCGCGTGTGGCATTCTCTCCCGATGGTTTGAGTTGGACTTTTGCACCGCTGAAAGAAGATCAGGGTCTGTTCGGTTGCGGAGACGTAGTCAACGTGTTTCACGATCCCTATCGCGGCCGTTACGTGGCGACCTTGAAGACGGTGACCGAACGCGGCCGTGCAGTCGGCGTGGCGACTTCGGAGGATGGTTTGGCCTGGACAAAACCGACACCAGACGCGGTGATGTTCGCCGATGACCTGGATCCGGATGCCACGCAGCTCTACGGCATGCCGGTGTTTCCGTACCAGGGCTACTACCTCGGCCTGCCCTGGATCTATCATGCCCGCTGGCCCAAGGATCGCCGCGCGACGGACGAAGCTCTTGGTGTCGCCGAAAAGAACAGCCCCTGTACCATGGACGTTCAGTTTGCCTGGAGCCGAGATCTCATTCGCTGGAACCGCACTCCCGCCCGAGAGCGTTTTATTCCGGTTGGCCGAGACGGCGAATTTGATGGCTCCATGGTCGTCTCGGCGCGCGCACCTGTCGTCGTCGATGACAAACTCTATTTTTACTACGGTGGCTGGAAGCGGCCTCACAATTCACCGGTATCCAACAACTCCGCGGCCATCGGTCTGGCCACCCTGAGGCTCGACGGATTCTGTTCGATGCAAGCCCAGTCGTTAGAGGGTCAGTTGATTACGCGGGCAGAGAACCTGGAAACACCGAGCGTAACGATTAATGCCAGCACGCACGATGGTGGATATGTTGTTGCTGAGATCGTTGACGACATGGGCCGAACACTCGAGGGGTTCTCACGAAAGCAATGTCTGCAGTTTCAAGGAGACGAAGTGCGGCACGTTTTAAGGTGGCAGACGAGAGCATTCACGCCGCAGCAAGAAGCCATGGAGAAGCGTTTGCGATTTTATTTCCGCAACGCTGACCTCTATTCCTACCTGGCGGTTGACCCAAGTCAGGCGAATACCGTCATCTATGATCCGGCGGCCGATGGTGACCGTCTTCCCAGTGACCCTCGCACACGCAGATCCCAGCGATTCAAAATGGTAGGCCGACCGTCCGGCTACCGCCTGGCCCGTGAAGGTGCACTGACCTATCTTGACCTGCACAGCGTCGGTGGTGCGAAGACCAGTGCCGCCTTCTCTAAAGAGGCCAAATGGAACGACGCTACAAACTGGTGTCTGGAGATGTGGGCGCGGATCGCGGATCAAGGTACCGAACCGAATTACGGGTTTGCGACGCCGATGCAGCCGCCAGCTGGTCGCAACGTGTCGCTGTACCTGAGCAGCACAGCTGTCGGCCTGATGACAACCAAGGGCGCTGAGCACATCGTGCTCAAATCCGTTCCGCTGGATACCATGTCTGCATTTCGTTGGTATCGTGTGGCTCATGCCGGCGGTCGATCTGGTACCGTCACGCTCGCTGTCGATGGCAAAGAACTCATCAAATTACCGTTTCACGAGTTCCAGGTGCGCAGTCAAACGCTGGCCAATGTTGCGTTTGGCCCCAATGCGGCATCCCAGGAAGGGCGTATGCACGTCGCCAGGTTTGGCTATCGACTCGGCACAACAGAAACACTGTTGGGACCATTGGATCGCTAGAACGAGCAACGCAAAGGCGACTTCGCCGCCCACCCTTCAGCCTTGCCGAGTCGCTCACATCACCACGGGTGTTTGAATGCCCCGATCGTTTGCCGTGCCGTGAGTTATGGCTGTCGATTGCCACTGCAAAGCGACGTCTGCTTCACCCGTCGGAACAACTTGTTCACGGCCAGTGTTCTCGCTGGCCGTGCCTGTGCTGGCGGTAGCAGGTCCAGCAGAAGGACGTGCGTTAGCCGGGGACACGGGACACCGCTGGCCCAGTCGAGTCATGCCAGGATGCCGCGTACGACGTTTCCGTGCACATCCGTCAGCCGATGCCGTCGACCCTGATGCTTGAACGTGAGTTGCTCATGATCGATGCCGAGCAAGTGCAGGATAGTAGCCTGGAAGTCATGCACGTGGACGCGATCTTTCACGGCGTTCATGCCAAGGTCGTCCGATGCACCGTAAGTCATGCCCGGCTTGATACCGCCACCCGCCATCCAGATCGTGAAGGCATACGGGTGGTGATCCCGGCCCCACTTGGGTCGGTTGTTGATGTCACCCTGCAAGAACGGAGTCCGGCCGAATTCGCCGCCCCAGACAAGTAGCGTGTCTTCGAGCATGCCGCGTTGTTTCAAGTCGCGCAATAGACCTGCCGAAGGCTGGTCCGTGTCGCGTGTCTGATTGTAGAGTTCGGTGGTCAAGCTGCCGTGCTGATCCCAGCCCGCGTGCATCAGCTGAATGAAGCGGACGCCCCGCTCGGCCAGTCGCCGTGCCATCAGGCAATGGTGTGCGAATGTGCCGCGTTCCTTCACATCGGCTCCGTACATGTCGAGCACATGTTGTGGTTCGTCAGAAATGTCGGTCAGCTCCGGGACACTGGCTTGCATCTTGTAGGCCATTTCGTATTGCGCGATGCGTGTTTGAATCTCCGGATCACCGAATTCCTTGTATTGCAGCTCATTGAGCTGGGCAAGGTCATCAAGGATGCCCCGGCGAACTTGACGCGTTACACCAGCCGGGCTTGATAAATAGAGTACCGGGTCGCCGCCCGCTCGGAACTTGACTCCTTGAAAGCGCGACGGCAGAAATCCACTGCCCCAGTAGTAGTCGTAAAAGATCTGCCCGCAAGTGGTTCCCTTGCTGACAGAGGTCATGACTGTGAACGACGGCAGGTTGTCGGTGTCGTTGCCAAGTCCGTAGCTTAACCACGCGCCCAGAGTCGGTCGGCCGGCCATCTCGGAGCCACTCAGGAAGAATGTCACAGCAGGGGCATGGTTCACTTGCTCGGTGTGCATGCTCTTGATGAAGCACACATCATCCGCCACTTTGCCGGTGTGCTTCATGAAGTCACTCACCCATGCGCCGGATTCGCCATACTGCCGGAAAGGCTCGACCGGGGCCAGCACTTTTTTGCCCGCCGGGTTGCCGGTCATTGTGCTGAATCGCTTTCCCCTGAAATACGATTCGGGGATCGGCTCCCCGTGCATCTTTTGTTGAAGCGGATTGTAATCGAACAAATCCGTATGCGTCGGTGCACCGTTCATAAACATGTAAATGACACGTTTTGCTTTCGCTGCATAGTGCGGCAGGTGCGGCAAGCCGCCGAGCGGTAGCTCATTCTGGTTCGCTGGTGTCGCAGTGGCATCGCGGTTCAGTAGCGATGCGTAGGCTGCGGTTCCAATTCCGACAGCGCTGCGGCTGAAGAATTGTCGGCGGGTTTGAAGTGCTGGTATTTGCATGCCTGGGTTCATGCCTTTTCATGGTCGTCCCGGTCACCGAGACGCTCCCTGTCTAATTGAGTCTGTACTGTCTCTTTTGGTGGAATCGTGTTTTCTGCAATTTCATGTGGTCTGATGTGCCTCAGTTCATCGTCGCTGCAGCTGGTGCACGGCAGACAACCCGCGACATTCAAGCTGTAAACGCACCACGGCAGCTACCTGGTTAACGCTTCGTCCAGATTGAGTAACAACGAGCAAATCCCTGTGTACGCGGCATGTTCGATCGCGTCGATGTTTTCGTCGCGTGGTGAGTCGCCAACAGAGAGTAGTTGCCTCGCTTCGCCGGGATCGGAGTCATACTGAGATCTTAGTTGCTTGAGCCGAGTCAGCAGGATCCTGGTTTCGACGCCGCTTGGCTTGCGGGAAGTGGCGAGACGGAAGGCGGTCTCGAGCCTTTTCGTGTCCTCTTCGAAAGACTTTATTACCCGCTGCGCCAAAGCGCGAGCTGCTTCGACGTAGGTGATGTCGTTCATCGTTGTAAGGGCGTGCAGCGGAGTGTTGGTGCGGCCAGGACGCACCGAGCAGGTTTGGCGTTTGGCTTCATCGAAGAACATTGTCGGACCGACGATTCGTCGCCAAAAGGAATAGAGGCTGCGACGGTATAGATCTTCGCCCTTGCCTTGGGTGTACTTCTTCTTGCCGAACGTCGCCTCGGACCAGACATCGGGAGGTTGATAGGGATTCACGGGAGGACCGCCGAGCGTGCCCACCAGCAGGCCGCTGGTCGATAAGGCGTGATCACGGATCATCCAGGATGACAGTCGGAAACGCGAGCCACGTGACAGAAGTCGGTTTTCAGCATCAGCAGCGATCGAGGCGGGGGAAGCCTTGGCAGTCTGTCGATACGTTGCAGTCATCACGATCATTTTGTGAAGCAGCTTTACGTCCCAGCCGCTTTGCACGAACTTGCTGGCAAGCCAGTCGAGCAGATGTGGATGCGAGGGGCGTTCTCCCTGGGAACCGAAGTCCTCTGTGGTCTTCACCAGGCCGGTGCCAAAGAACATTTGCCAATGGCGATTGACGGTGACGCGGGCGGCGAGCGGATGTGCTGGATCCACGAGCCACCTGGCCAGTGCAAGCCGATTCTTTGGCGCGTCGGTCGGCAAGGGTCGGAAGATCGCGGGCGTGTCTGAGGTGACCTCCTGGGTGGGTTGATTGTAGGCACCCTTGGTAAGCATAAACGTCTTGCGAGGCTTTGCCATGTCTTCCATCACCATCACACGCGGGAGGCTGCGATATTGATCGTCGCGTTGCTTGCGCTTTGCTCGAAATGCTCGGACCTGCTTCGCATATTCGGCGGCATACTTGTCGCCAAACTTTTCCAGCGTGGCGAACTGCTCGTTGTTCCGTTTCAGCAGTGGGTTGGCCAGGATGTTGCGTATCTGCTTGACCTCTTTATCGCTGGGCTGGTTATTGTTGAAGTCGGTGAGTAGCGCTTTCTCGGTTTGCTCAACCAACATGCGTGCATCGTCGGTTTCGCGCTGGAG